>MDTB01171634.1_pt1 | contig 70019 bp, 70 predicted proteins | sample 811161 | NCBI WGS metagenome assembly MDTB01 (sample SAMN05326650, study PRJNA326480) | marine metagenome | isolation source: seawater | place: Mediterranean Sea | collected 2009
CCACGTTGATAGGCTGGATGTGGAAGCGCAGTAATGCGTGCAGCTGACCAGTACTAATAGCTCAATTGGCTTGATTTATGCACTGAAAAAAATTTTAAGTATGTATTTATATTAATGAAAAAAAAAATAGTCGTATTCGGTTATAATAAAAATTCTACAAAAATTACAGAATATATTAAAGATATAGACAACTATAAAATTCAATTTATAAAAAGAATTAATTACAATAAAAACTTCTCTAATTTTGATCTCATTGTACTCTATGGTTATAGAGAAATTGTAAGAAAATCATTTATTGCAAAATATAAAAATAAATTAGTTAACCTTCATATATCATATTTACCTTATAATAGAGGTGCCCATCCCAATTTTTGGTCTTGGGTAAATAAAACACCTCATGGAGTTAGTATTCATCGGGTGTCTTCTAGGGTTGATGCGGGAAGTATACTTTACCAAAAAAAGGTTAAAATTCTGCTAAGAAATATGACCTTTAAAAAATCATATGAAATTCTTAGGATGGAAATGGACAAGTTGTTCTCAAAAAAATTGTCTAATATACTTGAAAATAGATATAAACTTAAACAACAAAAAAAAATCAAACTTTCATTTCATAAAAAGAAAGATTTACCTAAAGATTTAAAAAAAAATTGGAATATTCCTATTAGAGCCTATTTAAATAAACTAAGATAACATATTTTTTTTTAGTGGAGTTCCTGGACTAATATTTTTTTTAACTTTTTTTCCGATAACCTTAAAATACTCTGATGCGCAAATACCAATTTTAGGCCTCAGAGTATCAATATTTTTAATTGTTATTTTTTCATTTTTTTTTATATATTTTGTAACAAATATTGATCTTCTCAATTTTTTAGAGCTATTTTCTATTTTATCAGGATTTTTTTTAGTAATACTAAACCAAAGATTATTGATTTTGTTTTTTAACTCTCTTAGTTGTACAGGTGTAATTGAGAATTTTGAATCAGTTGTCAGCAATCTGTTATTAATTTTATAGTGTTTTTCGATAATTTTAGCACCCATAACAAAAGACGCGATAGAGGATGTTATTCCATTGGTATGATCAGAAACACCAACTAAATATTTTTTTGTATTTTTTTTTCATTTCTTGAAATTTTTTTAAATTTGTATTTTTAAGATTTGTTGGATATTTTGATACACAATGTAGAATAATTATCTTAGTATGATATTTTTGGATTATTCCTATCGCTTTATCTATTTCTTTATAGGACGACATTCCAGTTGACATTATGATTGGTTTTTTCTTTTTAGCGATATAGTCTACAAGTTTAAGATCTGTAATTTCAAAGGAGGCAATTTTATATAGCGGAACATTAAATTTTTCTAAAAAATCAACAGCTCTTAAACTAAACGGGCTACTAAATAAAATTTTTTCGTTTTTTTTTGCAATTTTAAATGCATCGTGATGCCAACTATATGGTGTGTGGGCTTTTTTGTATAAATCCCATAAATATTTATTTTTCCATATACCTTTTTTCATTCTAAATTGTGAATTTTTATCATTTAAAGTTATGTCTTTTGGTTCGTATGTTTGAATTTTAACCATATCAGCGCCATTTTTAAATGCTGATTTTACTAAATTTAAAAAAAGTCTTTTATTACCATTATGGTTGCCAGAGATTTCTGCTATTATGAAACATTGTTTAGATTTAATGATTTGACTTAATATATTATTTTTTGATTTCATATTTTAACAATTAACTTAATATACTCGTTATGTCCCAAGTAAAAATAATATCAAATATTCAAAAAGTTAGAAGTTTAAATAACAAATATTGGATGGACATTTTAAGAGTTGCGTTTAAATATGCGCCAAAACAGTCATCCAAGATAATTAAAAAGATTAATGCAAATGATAAAAAAATTTCTGCATTAATTAGTAAATTGTCTAAATAGTAATGAGACAAAAAGCATTAATTTCATACGGGTCCCAATTTATAGATAAAAAAGAAATAAAAGAAATTAAAAGATCTTTAAATAATGACCTTATTACGACAGGCCCTTATGTAGACATGTTTGAAAATAGTTTGAGAAAAAAATTAAAATCTAAATTTGTGATTTCTTGTAACAGTGGTACATCAGCATTGCATCTATCGTTTCTAGCTGTAGGATTAAAAAAAAATGATAATATTATATTGCCAGGAGTAAACTTCATCGCGGCAGCAAATATGGCTTTATCAATGGGTGCAAATGTTTTTTTCAGTGATATTGACATCAAAACTGGGCAGTCAGATCCCATTTTAATAGAAAAGTGCATAAAAGAAAATAGATTAAAAAAAATTAAAGTTATATTAAACATGTATATGGGTGGGTATCCAAGAAATATATCTGGATATTTTAAACTTAAAAATAAATATAAATGTTTTTTAATTGAAGACTCATGCCATGCATTTGGAGCTTCATATTATTATAAAGGTAAAACCCATAAAGTTGGCTCTTGTGTTCATTCTGATATATCTACTTTCTCTTTTCATCCACTTAAAACTATTACTACTGGAGAAGGTGGCGCTGTATCTACAAATTCAAAAAAAATTGCATATAAAGTCAAAGAATTGAGATCTCATGGGATCTTTAGAGGAAAATCTAAGCACTGGATATATGATGTCAGACAAATTGGGTTTAATTACAGATTAAGTGATATTAATTGTGCGCTGGGATACTCTCAATTGAAAAAACTTTCTATGATCATAAAAAAAAGAGAGGGAATTTTCTTTAAATATTTTAAAGAGTTAAATGGTTTTCATAATATAGTATCATTTATAGAGCCAGAAAGAAAAACATATCCATCGTATCATTTAATTTTACTTCATTTAGATTTTGATAAATTAAAAATAAAAAAAAACGATTTTTTAGAGATTATGGTGAAAAAAAATATAATGTGTCAATTTCATTATATTCCATCTTATAATTTTACAATAATGAAAAACAAGTATAAAAAATTATATGGTTGTGAAAAATATTCTAATTATGTAGTAAGTTTACCTATACATCTAAAGCTATCGATAAAAGAAATAAACTATATCATCTTTAATATAAAAAAAATAATAAAAAGATGCAAAATAAATTAAACAATTTTTTTAAGGGTAAATCAATATTAATTACGGGCGGAACAGGTAGCTTTGGAAAAGAAATTACTTCTTATTTTACTAAACATCATAAAAATTTATCTAGATTAGTTATTTTTAGCAGAGATGAACTTAAACAATTTGAGATGCAAAATGATAAAAAATTTAACCATCCCAACATAAGATTTTTTATAGGTGATGTTAGAGATTTAAGTAGATTAAAAAGAGCAATGGTTGGAGTAGATATTATTATACATGCAGCCGCTCTTAAACAGGTGGCAACTTCAGAATATAATCCATTTGAATGCATACAAACAAACATCATAGGTGCACAAAATATCATAGAGGCGTCTTTAGAAACTAACGTAAAAAAAGTTATTGCATTATCTACTGATAAGGCAACATCACCTATAAATTTATATGGAGCTACAAAATTATGTTCTGATAAACTATTTATTTCTGCTAATAATATTAAAGGCAAGAATGACATCACATTTTCAGTAGTAAGATATGGAAATGTTGCGGGAAGTAGAGGTTCTGTTATTCCACTATTTCTAGAACAAATAAAAAAAAAACAAAATATATCTTTGACAGATAAACGTATGACAAGATTTAATATTTCTTTAAAAGATTCGATTGAAATGGTTTTGTGGAGTTTAAAAAATACTGTTGGGGGGGAAATATTAATCCCCAAAATTCCATCAATTAAAATAATTGATTTAGCAGAAGTAATAGCCAAAAATTCTAAAATCAAAATTATTGGAGCAAGGCAAGGAGAAAAAATTCATGAAGAGTTAATTACCAAAAGTGATAATCAAGATGTCTATGATATTGGTAAATATTATATACATATTGCCAAAAATAGATTGTCCAAACTAAGAAAGAAGCATCCTAAAATTAAAAAAATGTCTACAAATTTTACTTACACATCAGATACAAACTTAAATTATTTAAATAAAGATCAAATAAAAAAATTGTTAAAAGATTTTTAAGTTTATGAATATTGCAATTATTCCTGCAAGAATTGGAAGCAAACGTATTTTTCAAAAAAATATCAAATTTTTTTATGGCAAACCTATTATTTTGCATACGTTAAATAAGGTTGTAAAATCAAAAATATTTGATGAAATTATTGTAACTTCAGATAGTAAAAAAGTTTTTAAAATAGTTAATAATAAAAATATTTTATTTCACAAAAGAAGTGCTAAAAAATCTGGTGATAGAGCCTCAACTATATCAGCAATTAATTCTTGCATTGATTATTTTAATTTTAATTCAGAGGATAATATTTGTTGTATCTATCCATGTTCTGTCTTTATAAAAAAAGACGATTTAAAAAAAACACTATCAATTTTAAATAAAAATCCTAATAATTTTATTACACCTGTATTAAAATATACTCATCCTATTCAAAGATCATTTAAACTTGTTTCTAAAAATAAAGTTTTATTGAATAATAGGAATAATACATTAAATAACACGCAGAAATTTAAATCCAATTTTCATGATGCAGGACAGTTTTATTGGGCAAAAAAAAAAGTATGGTCAAAATCAGTAAGTATTTTACAAAATTCACTAGCATACAAATTATCAGTTTGGGCAGCAGTGGACATAGATGATGATGAGACGTGGAAAAAAGCAGAGATTTTGTATAATAAATTTAAATGAAAAAAAAAAATAGCAATAGTTGATTATGGATCGGGTAATCAAAGATCACTCTACAATCTTATTAAATACCTAGGCTATGATCCTGTTATTACAGATGAACTTTCTATAATTGAAAGGAGTGAAATTTTAATATTACCTGGAGTAGGATCTTTTTCTGGTTTGATGACAAAACTTAAAAATAAAAATTTAATAAAAATTTTAAATGAACAGGTAATAATAAAAAAAAAGAAATATCTAGGTATATGTGTAGGAATGCAAATATTAGCAAAAAAAGGATATGAATTTGGTGAACGTGATGGTTTAGGCTGGATTGATGGAGAAGTTTCTAAAATTATTTCAAAAAATTTACCTCTTCCTCATGTAGGCTGGAATAATATAGAAAAAAAAAAATCTCATATTTTATGTTCAGATTTGGATAACGAATCTGACTTCTATTTCGTAAATAGTTATTCAATAAAGAAATATAATAATAATGATATAATTGCATTTACAAATTATAATGAAAAATTCCCAAGTATAATAAATAAAGATAATATTTACGGTTTGCAGTTTCATCCAGAAAAAAGCCAGATATGTGGAAAAATAATTTTAAAAAACTTTTTTGAATTATAATGAAAAAAAAAGATTAATTCCTATTCTTCTTTTGAAAAATGGTCATTTAGTGCAGAGTAAAAATTTTGAGTCTTTTAGAAAATTAGGTAATCCAAAAACAAGTATTCAGAGATTTAGCGAATGGTCCTCTGATGAGCTTATTTTTTTAGATATATCAAGGGATAGCAGCTATGATTTGAATAGAGACGATTTAAATTTTTCTAATAACAAAACTATGATTGATATCATTTCTGATATCTCAAAGGTTGTTTTTATGCCAATTACAATAGGTGGAAAAATTAAATCAATAAAAAATATAGAACAATTTTTACTTGCAGGAGCAGACAAGATCTCAATAAATACTCAAGCACAAATTTCGCCAAAATTAATCAGAGATGCATCTAAAGAATTTGGCTCACAATGCATTGTTAATTCTATTGATGTAAAAAAAGTCAATAATCAATACGAAATTTTTCATAGCTGTGGAAAAAAAAAATCTGAATATAGATTAATTGATTGGCTGCATATTATTGAAGACAATGGTGTTGGTGAAGTGCTGGTTAATTCAATTGATAATGACGGAGCAGGAAATGGATTTGATATTAAACTAGCTGAAATAGTAAAAAAAAATATAAACATACCTATAATCTTTTGTGGAGGTGCAGGTGATTATAATGATTTTTATGAATTAGTTAAAAAAACTGATATAGATGCTGTGGCTGCAGCAAATTTTTTTCAATTTCAAGAACAAAGCACATATTTGACAAAAAAATTTTTATATGAGAGGAAGTTAAATTTCAGAAAACCAGGTATTTTAAATTTGAAATTTTAAAAATGATATATTGTAAAAGATGTGTTTATCCAATTATTGCAGTGAATTTAGAAATAAATGATGATGGAATATGTAGTAGTTGTAAGACTTTTGATGAATTTAATAAACTAACAGAAGTTGATTGGGGTAATAGAAAAAAGAAGTTTGAAAAAATTATAAATGAAATTAGAAAAAAAAAAAGTAACTACCAATGTTTGATACCAGTTAGCGGAGGAAAGGATAGCTATTATCAAGCACACGTCATCGCAAAAGAATATAATCTGAAGCCCTTGTTAGTTACGTATCACGGTAACAACTTTTTACCAGAGGGTGATTATAATAGGGATAGAATGAGGCAGGTTTTTGATGCAGATCACATAGTTTGGGGACCAAGCATACAAGTATTAAAAAAATTAAACCGACTTGGATTTGAAAAACTTGGAGACATGAATTGGCAAAATCATTGTGGTATTTTTACATCACCAATTTCTATTGCTGTTAGATTTAATATAGAGCATATTTTTTGGGGAGAAATAGCATGGGATATTTCAGGTATGTATGGACCAGATGACTTTGTCGAGTTTAGTGCAAGAGTAAGACACGAGCATGGTTTAAGAGGTTATGAGTGGTTTGATTTTATCAAAACTAAAAAAGAAAAATTAAGAGATATAGATATGATTTGGGCAAAATATCCATCAGATGAAGAAATTTTAAAGTCAAATGTGAAAGGTTATTATATTGGTAATTTTTTTAAGTGGAATCCAAACCAACATGTAAAGTTAGTTACAGATAAATATGGCTGGAAAAAAAAAGAAACCCCTTATCAAAGAACTTATAGACAATTTTCTAATTTAGATGATAAATATGAGAGTGGAGTTCACGATTTACTAAAATTTATTAAGTTCGGATATGGTAGAGCTTCAGATCATGCATCAAAAGATATCAGAGATGGATATATGACAAGAGAGGAAGGAATTGAAAAAGTAAAAAAATATGATCATGTTATATCTGATGATTTGTACGAATGGTTAGAATATGTCGAAAGAGACGAAAAATATTTTTGGAAAATAGCAGATACATTTCGCGATCCTAGAGTTTGGAAAATCAAGAATAAAGAGTGGTATAAACATAATTTATGGGGAAATGAATGTGCTTATGGCCGAGTACATTTAGATAATAATCAAATTACAGAATTTAATTTAAAACAAAAAAAATTATTTCACAATCTTTAATGAATGAATTTCATTAAGTCTTGGATCTAGCTGAATAAATCTAGTTAATTTATTTTTAATATTTAATATTAGAATTCCAGTATCTAACGAAACATTTCTGTCATTAGTCTTTAACTTGTAATAATTTCTATTTCTACTTTGACCTATATAATAATTATCGTCATCTAAATCTAAGCCTCTAACAAAACCAGGAAGATTGCTGATATGAGAACCATCATCTATTAAAATTCTTCCTTTAAAGCTATCTAAAATATGTAATCGTTTATTAAAAAAATGAATGCTGTGTGGCATTATTAAGTCTTTAAATATTACTTTCTTCTTATTTGTACGTAAATTAATTTCGATTACACCACCATCAAATAAATCAATACTATTTTTCCCACTTAAAGAGAACATGCTTACATAAAGTTTGTTTTTAATAATTAAACAGTCATTAACATGATGATTCTTGACTTTATTTTTGAGTATCTTTTTAGATATAAATATATTTTTTTCTAAAATGAAATTTTTGTTATAAACTTTTACAAGATCTTTATTTGTGCAGCTCAAATAAAATTTTTTAAATTTATCATCATATGAAAGTCCATGAGGTCTTAAATTATTTTCTATATAAATTATCTTTAGTTTTTTAAATTTTTGAGAAAATTTTATGATACCAGCATAATCATCAACTAAATAATAATTTTTTTTTACTTTTAAAAGTCCATGACAATTTCCACTATAAATTTTTTTGTATTTCCAATTACTTTTATTTATGGTTAATAAATAAAGTCCACCTCCATATTTTGGATTTTTTTGAGGTTTATTACCACACGCAAATAAAATTTTTTTTTGAATACTTTCTATTTCATTAATTTTTTTAAGATGATTAAGATAAGGAGACACAAAAAAATTTATTTCTGGTTTCAGGCCATAATTTTCTAATTGTTTGCATATATCTACATATGACGTTGAACATATTATAATAACGAAATTTTTTAATTTTTTAATAATTGAAGGATTAACAATTTCAATTCCATGAAATTGAAAACCCCATACTTTTTTTGAATTATCAAAAATTTTTTTAAAAGTACTTTTTTTATATTTCTGAATTGTTTGTTTTGCCACACTATTGTAACCAAATAAAAAAAAATTTTTTGAACTCTTAATTACTTTACTTATTTTTACTTCAGTTGTGTATGGAATTTTCATGATGAAGATGAATATATCATTCTAGGATTGAATACCATTATATTTTTTATTGATATAAAACCATTTACAGATATTTTTAAAATATGTTAACAAAATTAAAAAATAAAATCATTTTTTATAGAAAACAATTATTTCTAGATAAAAACGAAAAGTTTTTTTTTGATAACAAAATATCAAATAGTTTTATTAAAAAAAAAATAATTTTTGAGTGCTTTAATGATTATTATACACTTTTAATGTTTAAGACATTAATTAAAGAAAACTTTCCTAAAGAGAATTTTTTTGGCATATGGCCACATGTGATCCATCCTTATCCGCATCATGTTAAGAATTATTTTTCAATCATTCACACAATAAAAAACTTAATTTTCTTTTCTTTAATCAAAAGGAAATGGCTCGGTTTCTATGAAAATTTAGGCATATCTAATATAATTAAAATAGATAACATTAAATATAAAGATAAAATTTCTTTAAAAAAAAATGCTTACAAAATTTTTATCAACTTAAAGAATAAAAAAGACGTACTTAAAATTAAAATTAATTGTATACCAGTGGGGGATTTAATTTATGATACTTATTTAAGATTTAAAAGTGTTCCCACATTAGACATTAAAGATAAATTTTTATTTAAGATAATTTACAAAGCTATTGTCATGATTCATGCCTTAAATAAATTTTATAAACTTAATCCAGTTGAAATATATTTCACATCATATTCATCATATATTCACCATGGAATTCCTGTAAGATTTTTTTTAAATAAAAAAGTTAAAGTTTATTCTTGTGTAAAAAAATATTTAAATAATTCAATAAATAGACTTACTTTAAGTCATTATAGACATTCAAAAAATTTTTTAAATTTTAAAAATGATTTTGAAAAATTAAAAAATAAAAATATAAAAATAAGATATGCCAAATCTCTTTTAAATAAAAAATTTAAAGGTATTAACGAAAAAAGTGCAATTAACCTAAAAGTAAATACATATAAATTACCTATAAGAAATTACAAATATTTTGATAATATTAATGGAGTTTTGTTTCTACATGATTTTTTTGATGCACCACACGATTTAAAATTTTCTTTATTTGAGGATTTTTATGAATGGGCTATTTTTACATTAGATTTTATTGAAAAACATAACTTAAAAATAGGAGTTAAATTTCATCCAAACACAAAGCCTGAAAGTTTACATGTTAATAATTATTTAAAATCTAAATATAAAAATATTATCTGGATTGACACTAAAATTTCAAATCTTTCATTATTTAATAAAAAAAATATAAAATTTGGTGTTTCTGTTGGTGGAACAGTTTTGCATGAATTAGTTTTTTATAAAAAATATCCCATTTATTTAGCTGAAAATCCAATAAGTTCTTTTAAAATTGTTCCACAGATAAATTCATTAAAAGCTTACAAGGATGCTTTAATAAATGGACATAAAAAAAAGATATCAAAAAAATCAAAAATTGAAATCTGCAAACTATATTATATGTATATTGTAAATCAAAAAAATGCATCAAACATTAATATTAAAATAAGCAATGAAATAGATTTAAAAGCTATTAAAGATACTTCTTATGATTTTTTTAAATTTAATAAAATGATTGAAGCTATTAAAGTTTAATAATCTACTTTTATATTAGGTTTCCCACTCTTATCATTTCCGTAAGGTGTTGCAGATATATCTCCTGACATTGTTAAATCATTTGACATATCCCATACTCTAAATATCGCTGCAAATGAATATTTTTTTGAAAGATTCATAGTTGATGTATGAACGGCCTTTCTGTGAAAAATTAAAACGCTGCCTAAGTCAAGATTAGCGCTATAAGTTTTTAAATTTTTTATAAAATTCTCTGGTATTTCTAATTGAGTATAGTGATTTTTAGCTTTTTCTGTACTTTTATCGTAACCAACATATTCATTAAATGGTAGGTCATTTAATTTATGCGATTTTTTTTTTATAAGCATAGTTCCGTTTTTTTCATTCTTTGAGTAAAAAATTGGTATCCATATATTTAAAAAATTCCGTCTTTTTGGATAATAATGTGACTCTGAATGCCATTTATATAAAAGTCTTTTAGTTTCTGGTCTATTTATAAATATTCCTGGACCATCAATAAATAATGGAACATTGTTATTTACTTTTAGTAAATTTCTAAAAATGTTATTAAATTTTTCATTTACTATAATGTTCCTCATTTCATTATTAGAAACAAAAAGTTTTTGGAGTTGATACAATGACTCTTTGTCAAAATTTTCATAAAGTTCAATCATTTCTGAAAATTTTAATACTAAATTCTTTTTTGACTTATAAATTTTTTCTATCTCTCTTTGCTTATCACTAATTTTTCTTAAATGATAAAAAGCTGTATCAACAATAGTTTTATAAAATTTTTCAAGAGTAAGATTTGTTAAAAGTTTTTTATTTACAGAGTAACCGTTCTCAAAAAAAAATTTATTCATTTTATTATTTTAAAACTATTTTACATTTATTAGTTAATTTAATATAATTATCACACTATGCCCAAATCTGACTTACCATATATCTACGGAGGAAAAAAGACTATAATTAATAAACTGCCTTACAGAAAATTGTATTGGAAAAATGAACTCGAAAGTGTAACTAAAGTATTTAAAAAAGCCTGGAGCAAAAAAATAGATTTTGGATTTCAGGGAGAGATTGAGAAAATTTACACAAAAAAGTTTGCAAAACTTCAAGGAAGTGGGTATGCTGACGCAGTCAATTCTGGTTCCTCTGCATTATGGGTGGCAATAAATTCATTGAAATATAAAAATAACCAAAAAATTGCAGCTGTTTCACCTGTTACCAACCCAGGGGGTATAATGTCTTTGCTAATAAAAGGATTTAAAATTATTGTCATTGATTCAACCAGCAATTCATACAATATTTGCCCAAAAAAATTCGATGAATTATCAACCAAATATCCTATAAGTTTATTGGTTGTAAATCATTCTGGCGGTCTGCCATGTGAGATAGCAAAATTAACAAAGATATGTAAAAAAAAAAAAAATTGCTTTAATTGAGGATTGTTCTCAAGCTCATGGAGCAACTGTTAACAAAAAAAAAGTTGGAAATTTTGGAGAAATTTCAGTTTTTTCTACAATGTACAGAAAAAATGTGGGAACAGGTGGATGTGGTGGAATAGTTTTCACAAAAAATAAAAAATTATTTAACGAAATAAGATCTCATGCTGATAGAGGTAAACCTTTTGAAATTTCAAGTTACGATCCGAAGGATGTTAAAAAATTTAAATATCCAGCTTTAAATCTTAATTTAGATGAACTGTCTTGCAGTATTGGAATTTCAACATTATCTAGATTAGATAATTTAATAAAAAAAAGATTAAAAGTTGCCACCACACTAAAACAAAATTTTTTAAAAAAATCAAAAATATTTAGAATTTTAAACTTAAATGAAATTGAAGAAAAACCCTCAATTTATTTTATTCCAATTCATTTGAATTTGAAAAAATTTAAAATAAAAAAGGAAGAATTTGTAAAATCAATTTTAGGTGAGGGCGTTGAACTTAACCCAGATTATCAAGAAATTGTTTGTACGTGGCCATGGATTAAAAGGTATTTATATAAGGATTATATTTCTAGAAATGCAATAAAATATAGAAATAATTCATTTAATCTATTTTTAAATGAAAATTATGATAAATCTCATATAGACCTAGTTTTTCAAGCCCTTTTAAAAGTTGAGAATTATTTTATTAATGAAAAAAATATTAAATAAATTTTTACTATTATTTTATTTTTTTCTAACATATTTTTTTTCTTTTCCAATCTTAGCTTTTATTTTTATTGTAAGACCTTTTTTTATTTTAAAAATAGGTGAGCTTGAAACAAGAGCAATAGGACATTCAAGCATAAGTATTGAAATTTTTTTATGCGAAATTGAAAAAAAAATTCATGATAAAAAAAGAAAAGAAATTTATATATGGTTTAGAAATAGAGATATTGCAAATAGATTTTTATATCAAAAATGGAAAGAAAAATTAATAATCATTCCAGGTATTTTTTTAGAAGGAGCATATAATCTCTCTAGATATTTAAAGTTTAATAAATTTTATTGTTTTCCTTATAGGCATTGGAAAGATGATGTTTTTAATTGGGGTATTATAGATATTCATAATGTGCTCAAAGAAACAGAACCAAAAATAGTATTTAATAAAAAAGAAAAAGAACTTGGAGAGTTGTTTTTAAATTCTTTAAATATTAATTACAAAGATAATTTTGTGAGTTTTTTTAATAGAGATAAATCATTTAGAAAAGAAAAAAATAAGACAGTAAGAAACTCATCTATATTCAAAATGATACCTGCTATAAATGAACTGACAAAAAAAAATTACAAAGCAATAAGATTGGGAGCAAAAACCAACGAAATATTAAAGAGTGATAAAACAATTTTTGATTATTCAAATAGTGGTTTAAGGTCAGAATTTTTAGATATATATATTATTTATAGATCAAAATTTGTAATTTCTGACGATACTGGACTTAATATGGTTCCCGCCATGTTTAGAAAAAAACAACTAATATTAAACTATATCAACTTTGCTTCTACGTTAAAGGAAAATCATAATTTTATAAAATTTATTTTACCAAAAAAAATTTTTGATATTAGAAAGAATAGCTTAATCTCTTTGGATAAAATTTTAAAAGATAAATTATATAATATAGAATTCTCTGATGAATTTGAAAAAAAAGGGTATCAAGTAATTGATAATTCTGAAGAAGAAATTTTAGCATCTGTTATTGAAATGTATGAATACATTGAATTTGGTAAAATAAACTCTAAGTTTGAAAATAAAAATAGGATTTATAATAAACTAATAAATAATCACTTTTCAATAGATAGAGTTATACCAAAAATAAGTTCTGTATTTTTTGAGAAATTTGATGACTTTGTTTAGGTTTATATTTTTTTAAAAATCAATTTATAAAAAAGTTCAAGGTTTTTATCATTTTTAATATATTCCATCACCTCAGCATTATCTTCAATGAAATTCAAGATTTCTTCATACAAACAATACGTATAATAAAAGGGGATAATATTAATTTTTTTCTTTAAGTCTAATTTTTTTAAAATATCCGGTCTTAAGGCAAAAACAGCATCACATTCATTATTAATAAATTCTGATTTTGTTTTATTTTTTAATCTTGATTTTGATTGATAAGGAAAAATTTTTAACATTTCAAAATTATTCTGTTCCAGAAACTTGCAGATTTGCCAGAATTTTCCACTATTTTCATAATTTGGTTTTGCCCATAAAGGAGCCTCTGTTTCCAATCCAATGATCATTTCATTTTTTATTAGTTGATCTGAACCCTCAAGTATATCTAGCTCGGATCCTTGGGTATCAATTTTAAGAAAGAATGATTTTTTTGTGTCAGCTAATATTATATTGTTTAATGTTTCACATTTTATTTTTTTTTTCTTCATACGGAAATAAATAATTTTCATTAGTTTTTTCCATTCTTATTTTCATTGAAGAATGAATATTTGGTTTTTTTAAACTTGAACCACTATCAATTTTTGTAACATATAAAGTTTTTTCTTTAACTTGATTACTTAGGCATATATTTTTAACAATTAATTTTGCTTTATAATTCCAGTTTTTAAGATAATTTAAATTATCATTGTTTGGTTCAATTGAAATCCAAGTTACTTTTTTTGATCCAAGAAAATGATCCCATTTATTATCAATAAAATATGATGATCCAATATCAATCACTGATACATCTGATATAAATTTATCTAAAAGAATATCAGTTTTATCTCTTTTTAAATCCCTTATAAGTTTTTTGATAAATTTTTTTAAAAACAATTTATAAGTTCTTTCAGTTTATTAATTATTTTTATAGGTAATGATATTTTTGGGCCAAATACAATTTGTAAAGCAACTCTTTCGCCTTTATTTATTAGACCACCTCTATGTATAACATTTCCACCATCAAAAACAATAAATTTACCAGCATTACCAATAAGTTTAATTTCATTTTTTTCAAGTAAGTTTTCTAATTCAGTATTAGGAATTATATCCCAACCAAAATGAGAATTAAATTTTAAGCTTTTGGGAAGAGACATGAAATGTTTTCTAAAATTTTTACAGCTCATACTCTGATGAAAATTTCTATTATAGTATTCTTTTAAATAAGATTTTTTTGATTTGCCAATATTACCAATCACTTTTCCTATAACCAATTGTAAAAAATTTAAATTAAGATTTTTTAATGTGTGTGGATATATGCTGGTCGGCCCATTTTCGTTGTTTACATCTGAAAGATAACATATACTTTTTGGATAAATTTCACTTTCATCAATATGAGCATACATTGTTTTTGGTTCCACGGTATTGCTTTGAATATCTTTCCACCATTTTGAATTTGGAACACTTAACTCTAAAGCAAGACCACTTACATGATATTCTTTTTTCATATAAGTTGAAACCTTTTTTAAAATATTTTCTTTTTTAAATTCTTGATTTAAAATGCTTCTAATTTTTCTTATATCTAGTCCCTTATTTATGCTTAATTTTTCTCTATTAAGATTATTTTCATTGATACGACTTTTTAATTTTCTTATTGATTTTTTTGCAATAAAATTAATCTTATCTAAAGCACTTGAACTTAAATTACCAAAAAAAAACCCTTCATCATGTAATTCATTAGTCTCAGAGTTATTATTTTTTATTGAAAAATAGTAACTTTGTAATTCAATAATATGCTTACCACATAGAGCTTTAAGTTCTGCATAAAAGAATTTAAGATATTTATCATTACCAGATTGTAAAATTAGACTATCAAAAACAGCATTCATCTTAATTTTTATATCTTTGAATATTAATTCTTTGGATTTTTGAGATAAATTTTTATTTGAAAGGTTTTTAAAGTTAGTATTTATTGAATTAACTAAATTATTGTCAATTTCAAAAATTATCTGATTTTTGAATTGAAAGTAATTATTTTTGTTATATTCTATTTTCATCTATCTTGTTAATTTAACAATATAATTATTTAATCAAAATTAAAATTAAAATGTTTAGTAAGGAAATTTTAGATATCACAAAAATTGTAACTAATATTTACAAATATGTAACTCCTAAAAAAAAACTTTATGTAAATTTAATTATTTTATTAGTAATCTTCACGTCATTAGCTGAAGTATTTAGCATTGGTATTCTTTTACCATTTATAACATTGATAATTTCCCCAGAGCTTTTTTTTGATTTAAAAATTTCTAATATTGATTTTTCTAAAATGAATTTTGAAGAATATAATTTAGAACTTATCTTTTCTCTAGTTTTTATTTTTGTGATTATAGTTGCTAATTCTTTAAGAATTCTTGTTTTATATTTGTTTTCTTTAATTTCTAAAATGATTGTAGCTGATTTTGCAAGAAAAATTTATTCTAATTCAATAAATCAATCTTTTAATACAATAATTTCAAAAAATTCAAATTCACTAGTATCTATAATGACTGAAAAATTGGAAATTTTATCTGGTGTAATTAATAATTATTTTTTAATGATTTCATCCACTATTATAGGAGTTGGAATTGTTATTTTTTTATTTTTTTTAAATTTTAAAATCGCAATAAGTGCTACATTGTTTTTCTTTTTTTTTTACGTTGTGATATATTCAACAGTCCAAAAAAAATTGTTAAATATAAGTGTTGAGAGTGCAAAACTTAGTTTTTTAAAAATCAAACTTGTTCGAGAAAGTTACACCGGAATAAGACAGGTGATATTAAATCAAGCTCAAAATTTTTATACAGATAATTTTTTTAATCTTGAAAGATCTTTTAGAAAAAAAAGAGGTATTCTTGATTTTTTACAAGCTTTTCCAAGATTTATGATTGAGGCTCTTGGAATTATTATTATTATTTCAATGATTTACTATTTGATAAAAGTACTTGAGACAGATCCTAATAGCATCGTTCCAATTTTAGGAGTTTTTGTATTTAGTGCACAAAGATTGCTTCCGGTAATACAAAATATATATGTTGCTTTAGTAGGCACAAGAGGAAACCTAGACTCTTTGATTGAAATAGAAAATTTATTAAACCAAGAAGATATTAAAACACGTAATTTAAATAAATCAAAAACTTTTATTATTAATAATTTAAATTTCGAAAAAGTAATTACGTTAAAAGATATATCATTTTCATACTCGAAATCCTTGAAATCAATTATAGACAATTTGAATGTAAATATAAAAAAAAACTCAAAAACAGCAATCATTGGTAGTACTGGTAGTGGAAAAAGCACTTTCTTAGATATTGTAATGTATTTACAAAGACCATCTAAAGGAAAGGTTTTAATTGATAATATTGAATTAAACGAGATTAATCATTATGAATGGCTAAAAAAAATATCGCATGTGCCCCAAGAAATATTTTTATTTGATACAACCATAAGAGAAAATATATCTTTTACAAAAAGTGATATAGATGAAGAATTGATTTTAAAAAGTAGCAAATCTTCTGAGATTCATGAATTTATAAAAAGTTTACCTAATGGCTACGATACAATTGTTGGTGAAAATGGAGCATATCTTTCTGGAGGTCAAAAACAAAGGATAGGAATCGCGAGAGCACTATACCAAAATAGAAAAATATTAATATTAGATGAGGCAACAAGTGCTCTAGATTCAGAAACTGAGCAAAAAATTTTAGACAACTTATATTCAAAAAAAGACTTAACTATAATTCAAGTTACACATCGTGATGTTTCTAATAAAAATTTCGATCAAATTATTAGACTATAAAATTATATATAAAAATTTAATTTCAATTAAGTGAGAATGTGTATAGAGTTGAATTTCCTTCTTTAGAGTTATGAAAATTTAAACCAGTTGACAAAAAACTTACATAATCTCTATTTTTGTATCTATATAAAAGTGGAGGAGCTGAGCCAGGTGCGCTCATTTTAAATTTCCAAATTTCTTCACCAGTTTTTTTGGGATAAAATTATTGCGTAGCTATCAGTTGTACCATTGGCAAAAATTAAACCTCCTTTATTTATTGATATTCCTCCATTATTCATTGCGCCCAATCTAATCTCTTTATTATCTTTATTAACTTTATATCCCCAAGCCTTTTTCCAATTAATTTTTCCATTAAGAGAATTTAATGAGATTATTTCTCCATAAGGTGGTTTAGTTAAAAACTCACCATCATGATTTAATAATTTTGTCCAATAATTATCCATATAAATTTTTTCATTATTTAAAAGGGCATCATCCCATTTTTTAAATAAAGTTACTATTTTGTCAAAATCGGTCTTCGAAATTTTCTCACTGTGTTTTGAGAAATAATTTTCATAATTCATTTTTTTTTTGAGTGATTTAAAGTGGGAATATCCAACCAAAGGTGGTATATATTTTTTTTGATGTTCTCTATACAATTTTATTTGTCCATTTCTTGTATTACCATGACAACTAGCGCAATTTTGATTATATAATTTTAAGTAACTATTTTTCAAAATGACTTTTTTTTCTTTTGATTTTGGCTGAACTCTCAATACATAAGCAATATTATTACTGGGTATGAATATATTGTGAGAATAAGGATTAAAAGCTGAACCAAACCAATTGTTTCCTCCATGAACACCATAAACTATTAAATCTTTACCGATTGTAGGTGGTTTTAACCATCCATAAGTAGTTTCGTTAAGAAAGTATTCTAATTTTTTGTTATCTAGACTTTGTAAATCTAAATCATTTAAATCAAATTCTATTTTTGAAAATTTTTCTGGTTCTTTTAGTTTTAATTGTTTATCAGAAACTATCTCACCGGGTACATTGCTTTCTGGCGGTTTTTGATAGTTTAAATCAAATACTGGGTTTCCATTATATCTGTCAAAAATTAAAACATTGCCTCTTTTTGTTGTTACTATAACAGCATCAATTAATTTTTCATTGAAATTTAATGTTGCTAGAATTGGTGGTGAGGAAACATCATAATCCCAAAGATCATGAGATGTTTCTTGAAAAGACCACTCTATTTTTTTTTTATCAAGATTTATGCATATAAGACTAGATGAGTTTTTATTATTACCAGGTCTTTTTCCGCCATATAAACTTGGTTTTGGATTCCCAATACTTGCATAGTAAAACATTTTTTTTTCATCAAGTGCAGCACCAGCCCAAGCAAATGCACCAACAACTTTTTTATCTGTATTTATAGGAATACTAAATAATTTTTGGCCACTTGAAAAATCGTATGAAGAAATATCACCTTTAACATTAGCAAGTATTATTTGATTGTCATTTATGTTTGGTGCAATTAATACATTTCCAACAAAAATTTTACCGTTATTACCAAAATTTTTGTCTAAATTCCCATTTTTAATTTTTATTTTAAATAAATTGAATCCTGATGTAACAAAAATATGGTCTTTGTAATAAGTTATACCTCTTCTTGTTGGCTTGAAAATAAATTGTTTAGACCAAACTACACTACCATTTTCTGCGTCAATTACATTTATTTTCCAATCGGCAGATATATATATAATTTTACCATCTACAAAAATTGGGTTAACCTCAATGTTTTCTTTCCAGTTTTTTTTGTTAGAAAATTGATGTTTCCATACTAATTTAAGTTCAGCAATATTTTTTTGATTAATATCATGTTTATTTAAAAATTTAGAATTCCAATTGTTTGAATGAGATTTTTCCCATGAATTATATATTTCATTAATCTTATGGCTTTCATTATTCAAATTAAAAGTTAAATTATTTTTTTTTATTAATCCAATTTCATCCAAATATTCACTTTGAAAATATTTATCATCAGAATTCTTATTTTCATTTTTAAAAGGTATTTTTTTGTTTTTAGCGTACAGACCAAAAGAATTATCTGGGTTTTGTTTACCTAAAACTTTGTAAATAAAATTTAGAAGTATTGGATATTTTGAAAGTTTTATACTGATATTTTTTTTTAAGGTTTTGGATGAAATACAATCATAATAAGTTGCGCCCTTAAAGTCCGATAAAGATTTAAACGCATTTAATGATTTACAATCACCTGGTATTAAAAAAATTAATAAACTAAAACACAATATTGTGATAGTGATCAGAATAAATTTTATTTTCATTTAATTTTATAAAATGATGATAAATAATTAATATGATTATTTGTTAATATGATAGATATATTACTTTGTAGTTCAAGTGGTTTTTCTGGTCATAATATTATTAAAGAAATGGCAAAATTTAAGAATTATAACTTAGCCGCAACATATAGAAAAAAAAAAAATCAAATAAAATTTAAAAATGTAAAGTTAATAAAACAAGATTTGAGACAAAGTTTTAAATTTAAGTTTAGTCCCCAATATATAATTGTTTGTGCAAATAGTCACAAAATAGAAGATTTTGAAAATGATGAAAATTATAATTTTAGAAATAATATATTGATTGCAAGAAAAGTTTCTCAATATGCAAAAAAAACAACCAAACCAATTCTAATATATTTTTCAACAGTAGATATTTCTTATAATAATTATCCAGTAAATAAGAAAACTTATATAAATAGCAAAATAGAGTCCGAAAAAATATTTAAAACTTACTTAAAAAAAAATTTTTTTAATAAAACAATCTTTTTAAGATTGCCAGCAATTTTAGGAAAAAAATGTAATAAAAACTTTTTATCGAATACAAAAAGAAGACTAAAATTAAATAAAGACATTTCCTTATGGAATTCGAAAAGTAAATATAATAATTTTATTCATATCAGCGATGTTACAAGATTAATAAATCATATAATTAAAAATAACCAAAAATACAAAAAAAATTCCATAATAAATTGTTTAACATCTAAACCTCTTAGTACTCATCAAACGATTACGTATATGAAGAAAAAAATGAATAGTCATTCTAAAATTATTTTAAAAGATAACTTTAGTGATAAGCTGAAATTAAGAAAAGAGGCTAATATTAAAAAATTTAATTTCTTAACTAATATAAAAACTATTGATCTTTTTCTTAAAGATTAACTTGATCAGGACGTTTAAGCCAACCGCAACGATTACATCCGTTAATTGTATTTTTATTATCAATTATTTTTCTAAAGTTATTAAATTTTTCTGAAAAAATTATTTCTTTTAATGGAGTGTCTTTGACACTTCCCATAGATACAGCCATGCAGGGAAATAAATTACCATCGACATTGATATGCACACTAGTCCATGGTGACAAACATTTTCCATAAACTTTATTGTCATGTTTTTCGTTATTAAGATAGTTAAATTCTTTAGTTTTAATTTCCTTTGGCGAATTTAAATCTATGATATTTGGATGAAGAAAACATTTTGAATTATTTTTAACATTATATTCTCTTATGAGGTTTAGTTGATCAATAAACTCATTAAAATTTTTATACCTATGAGCTTTGTATTCTTTATAAATGTCATCAAAATTGAACATAAAATCAGCATATTGTATTTCCGCACCTTTAAGTAATTGTAAATCATGAGTATCACTTTTTAGCTCTTCAACACAAAATTTATGAATTTTAAATAAATCAGGAATATTTTCATCTAAAACTACAGATTTAATATTTAATGCAGTTTTACTTTTTAATTCATTTCTTTTTATTCTAAATTTTTTTATGATCGATACTAGCTCTTCCCATTTTCCAGCTTTAAAATCTCTGTTTGTATTTCCTATATTGTCTATCGAGATACCTAAATTTTTAAAATTTTCTTCACTTAATAATAAGTTAATTATTTCCTCATTTATTAAAAGACCATTTGTAATTATGTTTGTTTGACATTTTTTATTAGCTTTTTTAAAAATCTGATCAAAATTTTTGAAAACTAGTGGCTCCCCACCTGTTAGTGTTATTCTGCTCCCCTCAGGTATTTGGTCTATTAAATTTAGCCAATCATTAGATGACATTCTTTCTTTTCTTTTTTTTCTCTCTTGAAAGCAAAAAGTACAAGCTAAATTACATAAATTTGTTAATATGAATACATACCTGTGGGGTAATAAATTGTTAGACAAATATGATTTCTTAGAGTAACTAACATTTTTATTGTAAAAAAAATCTGCGGTTTGAGAATTATTTTCCATTTTAGTTTTGAATCCTAATATTTTTGTACCATAACATTGTTCTTATATAGCAGATATTTAATAATAAGAAAAAAAAAAATGAATAGAATTTATAAAACTTTTCTAGAAAAAATTTTAGCTTTTTTACCTAGATTAATTAAATATCATTCTAGAAAAAATTTATTATATATTTTAGCTAATAATTTTGTAGATATCTTATATAAAAATTTAAAGAATGATAAAATTGATATCTACCCATACAATTATAATGGAAAACTTCATTTACCAATATTTAGTTTAGGTAATTTAGATAGCCATTGTTGTATTCAGTTGCCTGAAATGATTCTACATTCATATTACTTTAAGTATCGAAACAAATATAAAGTAGCTGTTGATATGGGTAGTAATATAGGAATTGATGCAATTCTAATGGCAAAATATGGTATGGAAACTTATTGTTATGAGCCAGACAAAGAGTTGTATGAAAAAATTATCCATCATAAAGAAATAAATAATCTTAAAAACTTACATGCGAATAATTACGGCATTTCAAATGTTGAAGAAACTGTTAAATTTATAAAAGTTAAGGGAAATGAAAATGCAAATCATGTTTTAGGTTCAAGAGAAAGTTATGGAGAAACTGAAACAATACAAGTAAATGTTAAAACTTTTGACTCTATTGTAGTAAAGCCTGATCTGATGAAAATCAATATCGAGGGCCATGAAAAATTTGTTATACCCACTATACCTTTGGATGTATTTTATAATTGTGATACGTTTATTGAAGTTCATGATGATAAATGTAGGAAAATTATATGGGATTATTTATGTAATAAAATTAATATTTTTTCACAAAAAAATAACTGGAAGCTAGCAAAAAATATTGAGGATCTTCCAACTACTAATAAAGAGGGTTATATTTTTGTTTCAAGAAAACAAGTTATGTGGGATTAATAAACTAGAGTATTAATTAATAAAATGCTTCTTATCCTAAAAAAAATTAAAAAAAAATTAAAATTTTTTATTCATAATTATTTTTACCCTTATACAGCACTTAACAATCTCGATAAAAAGCTAAATAAATATTTAGATTATAATCATGGATATTTTTTAGAGATTGGTGCAAATGATGGGATCTCTCAATCTAATACCTTTTTTTTTGAAAAAAAAAAAAAGTGGAAAGGAATTTTGATAGAATCAAATAAATCAAAATACTTAGAATGCAAAAAAAATAGATCAATTAAAAATAAATTTTATAATGCCACCTGTGTTTCAAAAAATTATAAAAAAAAATATATCAAAATGTATTATGCTGACTTAATGACTTCAGCTTTAAAAAATAAATTACCAGAAAAAAGTTATTATAAACATTTTGATAAAGACAAATCTTATATTTATAAAGTGATACCAAAAACATTAGATTATATTTTGAGAAAAGCTAAAAGCCCAAAAGTGATCGACTTATTTTCTCTTGATGTTGAGGGGTATGAGATGGAGGTGTTAAATGGTATAAATTTTAAAATGCATAATTTTAAATATATATTAGTGGAAACAAATCAGATAAAAAAAATTAAGTCTTTCCTAAAAAGTAAAAATTATAATTTTATCAAAAAAATGTCTTATCACGACTATTTGTTTAAATTTGTCTAAATTATTTTTTACTTATTGCTATTATATTTATAATTGAATCATCAAAAAAGCTAAAAATATAACATAAAAAATTAAAAATTCTTCTGCCTAATAATTTATAAAAAAAGATATATTTAGGTATCCATCTGTGCTGGATCTTTTCAACTTTTATTACTTCAAAGCCATTCGCATCTAAAATATTGCCTAAATTCATAGGCGAGAATGAGTATAACTGATAATTAATATCATTAACTCTATATTTTAAATTTTTACTTGAGCATCCTGTGATTAATATAATTTTACCATTTTTTTTTAGAGAATTATAAAGATTGTTGATTTCTAAAAAAGGATTTTCACAGTGTTGAAGAGTATTGTTTGAAATTATTACATCATAAAAATTTTTTGGAAGTAATTTTGAATTTTCATATATATAGATATTTTTTTTTTTACAAAAATTTATTGCTATAGGGTTGATTTCAACCCCATGTTTGACTCTACAGTTAATTTTATCAAGCATAAAACCACCACCACAACCAAAATCTAAAACTGCATCATTTGTATCAATAAAATTTTTAAATCTATGAATATTTATTAATGCTCCAAACTCACCTATTTCTTTGTACCATTCAAAATAATCATTATTGTAGTTTTTTTGCACTTTTGACATAAATTAAGTTATTTAAGATATTTATATAATTATACTAAAAAAGTTTAAATATAAAAAAAATAATTTATGAAAATAAAAATTGTTTGCTTTGATATTGATAATGTAATCTGTAGAACAAAAAAAAATTTCTATAAAGATAGCATACCAATAAAAAAGAATATTAAAGCTATAAATGAAATTTTTGACAAAGGATATTATGTTAAATTATTCACTGCTAGATTTATGGGTAGGTCTAACGATAATAAAAAATTAGCTACTAAAAAAGGTTATTCATTAACCCAAAAACAATTAAAAATATGGGGCGTTAAGTATCATGAACTTATTTTTGGTAAACCAAGTTATGATTTATACGTAGACGATAAGTCCTATAATTTTAATAAAGATTGGAGCAAAAATGTAATTAGAAAGTTAATAAAAAATAGGTGATCTTTAATTTTAAAAATAATACTTAATTAAATAAAATATGAAAACTCCACTATTATTATTGCTATTCAATAGGCCAAAAGAGACATCAATATTATTTGATAAGTTAAAAGAAATAAAACCTGAACGAATTTATATCAATCAAGATGGTCCAAGAATAAATAATAGAGAAGACAAATATTTGTGTGAACAAGTTAGAAAAATTGTACATGAAAAAAAATGGAATTATGAAATTTTTGAAAAAATAAATATTAAAAACCTTGGATGTAGAAAATCAGTCTCTGAAGGTATCAATTGGTTTTTTGAAAATGAAGATAAAGGAATTATTCTTGAAGATGATTGTATTCCTTTAAATTCTTTTTTCATGTTTTCAGAAAAGATGCTAAAAAAATATGAAAATGATGATGAAATTTTTTTAATATCTGGAAGTAATTTTCAAAAAAATAAAATTATTGAAGATGGAGATTATTATTTCTCAAAATACGCTCATTGTTGGGGGTGGAGTACTTGGGCAAGAGCTTGGAAAAAATATGATAAAGATCTAAAATTTTGGCAAAACTGGAAACAAAGTAATAATTGGAAAAATTTTCATAGAAACAAATATGAAAGAAAATACTGGACAAAAATATTTAATAAAGTTGAAAATGATAAAATTGACAGCTGGGCTTATGTTTGGTTGGCCAGTGTGTGGTATAATAATGGACTTACAATAACACCAAATTATAATTTAATTCAAAATATTGGATTTAATGAAAATGCAACTACTACAGTTTCGAGTAATAAAGAATATAATATCTTAAAAGAAAGAGATATGAATTCAATTATTAAAAATCCTTCTAAAAAAATTGTTAATATAAATGCAGATAATTTTGTTTTTAAAAATCATTTTAATGGAATGTATAATTTTTGGCCCTGGAGAATATTATACATATTAAAAATTTTATTGAAAGATCCAACTACTTTTTGGTTAAAATTAAAAAAGAGATTTAAGTGATAAAAAAATTTATCAATACAATTTATTATCTTTTTTATGATTTACTAAAAATTCTTATCAATCTTCAAAAAAAAAATAATTTTATAATCTTATTACCAAGATCTTTAGCAATTTTTTCAAAAAAAATTTTTATTTATGATAAATTAAATAAAAAGTATTTTATTCAATCAATAAGAAATAAGTATGATGCTTTGACTGTTTTCGAAATTTTTGGTGAAGAAAGTTATTGTTTAACAAAATTAAAAAAATGGAAAAAAATTAATAAAAAGTACAAGAATATTCTTGAAAAAAAATTAAAACCTTTAATAATAGATTGTGGTTCAAATATTGGATGTAGCACTGAGTATTTTTACAGAATTTTTTCTGAAGCAAAATTTTTATCTTTAGAACCAAATTATGAATGTATAAATTTTTCAAAACAAAATATCTCACCATCAGATGTTGTGTTGATTAATAAAGCCGTAAGTTCTGAGCACCAAAATTTATTTATTGATTTAGATAAAGATGATAGCCGAGCATCAAAAATTTCAAAGAAACAGGGAATAGAAATTGAGTCTATTAGCATCAATAGTCTTATAAATGAGCATAAATTATACACGCCTTTTATTATTAAAATAGATATAGAAGGTTTTGAGAATGATTTATTTTCGAAAAATTATGAATGGATAAATAGTTTTGATGTATTAATTATCGAAATACATGATTGGATGTTACCAGGTAGATCAAATTCTTATAATTTTTTTAAAGCAATAGCTGAAAATATGAATATAGACTCAAAAAGAGATATAATTATTTCTGGTGAAAATTTAATTTTGATTAAAAATGATGAATAAAAAATATATAAATTTTAGCAAACCATTATTTGGAACTGAAGAGGAAAAATCAGTAAATCAAGTTCTAAAAAGTGGATGGCTTACCACAGGATTGATCACTAAAAAATTTGAAAATAAATTTAAAAAATACAAAAAATCTAAATATGCACTAGCCTTGAATTCCTGCACAGCAGCTTTACATTTAAGCTTACAATTACTTAATTTAAAAAAAGATGACGAAGTTATAACATCTGCTTTAACTTTTTCATCAACTATAAATTCAATCATCATTACTGGTGCTAGGCCAGTACTGGCAGATGTGGATATTACTACTCAAAATATCGATCCTTTTGAGATTGAAAAAAAAATTACAAAAAAAACAAAAGCTATTTTAATAGTTCATTTTGCTGGACTAGCTTGTGATATGGATAAAATTCTTTTTTTGACTAAAAAATATAATTTGCATCTTATTGAAGATTGCGCTCATGCAATTGAGGGTCAATTTAAAAAAAAAAATTTAGGAACATTCGGAACCTTTGGATGTTTTAGTTTCTATGCAACAAAAAATCTTTCTATTGGTGAAGGTGGGATGCTAATAACTAATAATAAAAAATTATATGATAGAGCAAGAATTTTGTCTTTACATGGGATGGATAAAGCAGCTTGGAACAGATACGGAAAGAGCGGTTATAGGCATTATGATGTTTCAGAAGTAGGGTATAAATACAATTTGATGGACTTATTATCAGCGATTGGAATTGAACAATTAAAAAAATTAGAAAAAAATTATAAAATCAGAGAAAATCTGTGGAAAACATATGCAAATAATTTTGCAAAAAAAGGTTTTGTTTTTCCATATAATTGGTCAAAGACTAAGATAAAACATAGTTATCACCTATTTAACTTATATTTAGAAAAAAAAAGAGATGGAATTAGTAGAGATGAAGCTATATCAGAACTTCATAAAAAAAAAATTGGAGTAGGCATTCATTATAAAGCTATTCCCGAACATTCGATTTACAAAAAATTATTTAAATGGAATATTAATAATTATCCAAACGCTAAAAAAATTGGTAGACAAACAATTAGTCTACCATTATCACCATCCTTAAAAAAACTGGAAATATTAAAAGTTGTAAAATCTATCAATAAAATTACCTGTAAATAATTGAAAAAATTAGCAATAATATCAACACATCCAATTCAATATCAAATACCTCTTTTTAAAAGTCTAAAGAAAAAGGGAATTAAATTTAAAGTTTTTTTTGCTTCTAAACATGGTGTTGTAAAAAATAAAATTGACCCTGAATTTTTAAGAAAAATTAAATGGAATATAAATTCAGATATGCTCAAAGGATTTGAAAGTAAATTTTCTAAAGTTCAAAAATACAATATAAATGATTTCAGGTTATCTTACGATAAAATTGAAAAGGAACTTTCAGAAGAAAATTATGAATATATTCTTATACTTGGTTGGAATAATATTCACTATTTGAGAGCAATATATTTTTCTATTAAAAATAATAAAAAAATTTTACTTAGAGTTGAGACAAATTTAAATTCTACAAAAAATTCTATAAAAAAAATTTTAAAAAGAATAATTCTGAAATTTTTTTTTAAAAAGGTTTCATATTTTTTAAGTATTGGAAAATTAAATAAGCAATTCTATATATCGCATGGTGTCGAAAAAAATAAAATTTTTTCAGCACCTTATTTTGTAGATAATGACTTTTTTAATATTAATTTAAATAAAAAAATTCTTAAAAAAAAATTTAAATTTAAAGACAAAAAAATCATATTATTCGTGGGAAAATTAATTAAAAGAAAAAATCCTTTTGAATTTCTTAAACTTGCAGAAATTAACAAGAATAATGTAAATTTACACTTTGTAATTATTGGAGATGGAATATTAAAACAAAAATGTATTGAATATATAAAAAATTTTAATTTGACTAATGTATCCTTACTTGGATTTATAAATCAAAACAAAATAAGAGAATATTATAAATTAAGTGATTTAATAATTGTAACATCTTTTTATGAAACCTGGGGTCTTAATATAAATGAGGCATTTGCATCAAACATTCCAGTTATTTGTTCTCAAAACTGTGGCGCTTCATCAGATCTGGTGGTAAATAAAAAAACAGGTTTTGTTTATAAAATTGGAGATATTAATAATTTAAATAAAAAAACTAATTTAATATTAAATGATAAAAAATTATCTGCATCAATGCAAAAAAATATAAAGAAAAAAATTAAAGATTATTCATTTAAAAATACTGTAGATACAATCTTTAAAATTTTAAATGAAAAATAATAATATATTAATTTTAGGTTCTAATGAAAAATTTTCTCTTGAAAGTATGTATATTAAAGCATTTAAAAAGCTTAATTACAAAGTGAGAATATTTCACACTTATAATATTAGCAAAGACTTAAAAAGTAGATTTATTTGGAAATTTTTAAGATTTTTTATTTTTGAGTCTGTAAGAAAAAAAATTCTTAATTTCATTAAAAATAATAAACAAAAATATGATTTGATAATAATTTTCAAAGGTCTTTATTTGGATGAACCTTTTTTTTCAAAGCTAAGAAATATTTCAAATTCAAAAAAAATTATAAATATTTTCCCGGATGACCCTTTTGATGTTAATTATTTTAAAGATATATCAAATAAAAACATTTTAAAATGCATACCTTATTTTGATCATGTATTTATATATTCCAAATTTTTGCTCAAAAAATTAAAAAAACATTATCCTAAAAGTAGATTTTCTTATCTTCCATTTGGATATGATAGTCTTATTAAAAAAAAAAAAAATAAGAATAACAAAAAAAAATTTGATCTCTCTTTTATTGGAACTGCTGATAGAGAAAGATATAATATCATCAAACAATTAAGTGGATTTAAAATAATTTTGGCTGGTAATGGTTGGCATAAATATGATTTATCAAATAATATTACTTTAAAAGATATAATTACTCCTGATAATTTTTCAAAATTGTATAAAAAAAGTAATTTTTCTTTAAATATTTTAAGAAAACAAAATAAAAAATCGCATAATATGAAAACTTTTGAAATTCCTGCAAACGATGGAGTTATGATAACTTATAAAAATATAGAGCAAAACAATTTCTTTCCTGAGAATAAAGCATCTATTATGTATAGAGATATTAATGATCTTAAATCTAAAATAGATTACTTTAGTAGAAATTTAAAAAAAGTTAATAAAATAAGAGAAAATAGTAAGATTATTTTTAAAAATCATTCATATTTAGAAAGAACAAAATATTTATTAAAAATAATTTATGAATAGTTTATTTAACAAAACATTATATTTTATTTGTTTAATAATTGGTTTTTTTCTTATTTTTAAAAATAATCAAGATCTTAATAATTATTATATTTTTATTATAAGTTTGATTTTTATTTCATCTATATCAATAGTTTTTTTACCCATAATTAAACCTTATACTATTGGAAAGTTACCTATCTTCAATTTGATTAATTTATATTTTTTAATTTGTTATGTAGGTATTTTTTTTTTTGATAAAAATATCATCTTGGTTGAAAATTATAGAAATTATGAATACCAAAAATCAATAAATATACTATTTTTTGGATACTTATTTTTTCTGATTGGATACTTTATTGCAAATAATATTTTAAAAAAATTTAAAAGAAAATCATTTGTTTTTTTAGAAGCATCTGAGAACGAAATGTTGATTATAGGCTTCTTAGCTTTATTTAGTTCAGTTACATTTTTCTACTTCATCGAAATTCAAAATTATTTCTCGTTTTTAAATCAAGTTAAATTTCCTATTTTATTATTTGGAATTGGTTTGAGTTTTAAATGCGTATTACAGAAAAAGTTGAAGTACTGGCAAATTTTTTTATTAACTACTTTGATTATTTTGCCAATTTTCTTAGAATTATTAAGTGGGTCATTTAACTTTCCATTTTTGGTTACTTTTTTGCTTTATGTTCAATATGTGATACATAAACAAAAAATAAACATTCTACCATTTTTATTTTTATCGTTATTTTTTTTAACGGTACATATAGGAAAATATGATTATCGATTATTAACTTGGAATAAAAAAGAATTAAATTTTAGTATAATTGATAAATCAAAATTTTTTTTTAAGAGTTATTTTGATAACGATGTATTAATTATCGATGGTGAGCTAAAACAAAAAGACTTAAATTTTCTGAATTATATTAAAACAAGAGATAATTTTAGACTTGAAAGAAGAGTTTTTCATAGTTATTGGTCTTTATTAATTGTAACAAAAAACTCCCCAGATTTAATTCCTTTTTGGGATGGATATTCATACAAATTACTTATTACAAAAATTATACCAAGAATGTTTTGGAGAAATAAACCTTCAGATCGATTGGGTAATGAATTTGGACATAGATATAATGTTTTAACTAAAAATACAGAAACTACTGTTAGAGATAATTCTACATCTTGGAACATGCCTGTATTAAATGAATTTTATGTTAATTTTGGTAAATTAGGAGTAATTATAGGAATGTTTTTATTTGGACTATTTATATCTTTTTTAACAAAATTCAGCTCTATAGAAAAAAATAATAATTTAGAGAATGTAATTTGTATATATTTATTTATACCAATTTTTTTCTTAGAAAGTCACTTATCATTATTAATTGGTGCAATAATACAGTCATATATTTTTTTAATATTTTTAAGTTTTGGTTCTTTGTTTTTTTTAAGAAAAATTTTTCCTAATATGATTAAATGAAAATTTTATGTTACAAAAATTCTAAATTAGGAGATTATTTAATAACATTACCATCAATTAAACTAATTAAAAAAAAAAAATAAAAAATGCAAAATTTACTATTTATCAGTTAAAAGTAAATTTTATAAAGATTTACCAAAAAAATTTGAAAAAACTGATCTTGTTAATGAATTTATCTACTTTAATAACACTTTTGTAGATAAATTTAAGTTAATTTTTTATTTAAGAAAAAAAAAATTTGACAAGTTTTATTACTTACAAGAAAAGTCAACTTTACTAAGAGAATTTCGTGATTTTATTTATTTTAAATTGTTAAATATAAAAATCTTTAAGGGTTTCTTTTCAAAAAAAAAAAATTATATCTCACAAAATGAGACATTTCAGATTGCGAGAAGAGTAGATAAATATGTAACAAATCAAGAAATTCAAAATTTAGGAAGTATAAAAAATGAAAGTTATATTCCTTTATTTAAGTTTGATTACATTACCATTTCTATAGGAGGTTTTTCGCAACCTAAAATTTGGAAATTACAAAATTGGTCAATTCTATTAAGGTTAATTTTAAATAAATTTAGATTTAAAATTGTAGTCGTCGGAACTAAACACGATTTTCATAAAGCCAACATACTTTCTTTAATTTCAAAAAAAAATATTATTAACCTTTGTGGAAAAAGCAATATTGATGATCTACTAAGAATAATAAAATTTTCTAAATTTCATATAACAAATGATAATGGGTCTATGCATTTAGCAACACTATTTAAAAAAAAAAACTATATGTTTATTTAATAATCATGATCCAATTGGCAAATGGAACCCATCCAATAGAAATGCAATTATTTTAAGATCCAAAGGAGGTGTAAATTTAATAAATCCTTATATAGTTTATGGAAAATTAATTTAATTTGTTCATCTTCATTAATTTTTTTGTTGATGACATTTTATTTTTTTTTTTGAAAATAATAATATTAGCAACTTTATTACCTGCTATTTCACTAAATGAATAATCACTTCCTTTAACTATTACATCAGGCTTAATTTTTTTAATTAATTTAATTGGTGTTTTTTCTTTAAAAAATATTATTTCATTTGTTAATTTAGTTTTTTTTAAATTTCTAATTCTTAAAAATAGATTATTATATGGTCTATTTTTACCTTTATTTAATTTTACACTTTGATCAGAATTTATTCCAACTATGAGTTTTTTTCCCAATTTTTTTGAAAATTTTAACAGATCAATATGACCTGTGTGTAAAATGTCAAAGACTCCATTGGTAAAAATAATTTCTTTTTTAAAATCATTTATATTAATTTTTCTAATTTTTTTTTTATTTACACATTTAGATGCAGCATAACTAGATAGCTCGACACAAGAAAATATATCAAACTTCTTTAAATAATTATAAATAATGCCCGCAAAAAAAATATCGCCAGCTCCTACTACATTAGGATTTCTTACTTGTTTAACTCTATAAAAATTTTTCATTCCAAATTTATTAAAAACATAAACTCCATGCTTGTTATGTGATATTATAAGCCAATGCCAATTCATTTTTTTCAATAAACTAAAAGCTTTTTTCTCTGAAAATTTACCACACCATTCCTCAAATTTTTCCATATTAGGTTTGATTAAAAAAACATTTTTATATGTCATGGGCGTATTTTTGGGGTCAACAAAAATTTTGCAATTTTTTTTATTAAGTTGATCTACAACTTGCTTATTTATCAAACCTTTTTTGTAATCTGAAATTACAACAAAGTCATTTTTCTTAATTGAATTTATAATTTTATTAGAAGCTTTAAAGTTTTTAAAGGAATCTTCAATGTCTTTTCTGAATATTTGTTTATCTTTACAATAAAACCTTTCTTTGCTTGTCGAAATATTTTTTGATCTTGATGTTATAAATTTAATTTTTTCATTTTTAAGATACTTTATTATTTTATTACCAATAGAATCTTTTCCTATATCTGTAAGTAGAGTATGCTTTATTTTTAGGGATTTTAAATTTACACTTAAATTTCCTACACCTCCTAAACTATATGTAGTCTTATTTGATTGAAATATATTAATAGGAGCTTCTGGAGATTTTCTTTCAAATTTACCATCTACCCAAGTATCCAACATTATATCTCCGATTATTTTAATCTGTTTTGATTTCATTAATAAATAAATTTTCTATTATAATTATTTTTTTTTAAATAATTGTACCACCAGATTTCATCTTTGATAATTTTTTCAATGTTAGAGTATAAAGGTTTCCAGCCTAAAATGTTTCGAGCTTTTTCTATATTGCATACTAATTTGGGAGAGTCATATTTTCTTTTTTTTAAAAAATTAACTTTGGTATTTTTGTTTAATATCTTAAACGAACAGTTTATAACTTCCTTTACTGAGTAACTTGTACCTGAACCAAGATTAAATATTTGGCTTTTTGTGTTTTTTTTAATTAGATATTTAATAGATTTTTCTATTCCCCTTACAATATCTAAAATATGAATATAATCCCTTAAACATGTACCATCCTTAGTTTTATAATTATTCCCGTATATGTTTATATCTTTATTTTTTTGAGTAGAATTAACGATTATTGGTATTAAGTGTGTTTCTGGATTATGGAATTCTCCTATTTTATATTTTACGATGCTTGACGAGACATTGAAGAATCTTAAGATACAATATTTAGTATTATAATTGCCTAAATTTTTTATTTCAGACTCACACTTAATTTTTGATAAACCATATTCATTAGATGAGTATAAATTAGATTTTTCACTTAATTTTTGTTTTCTTTGTTTATAAACTGCTGCAGTGCTTGAAAAAATTAAATTAGGAATATTTAATTTTTTTATACATTCAATTAAATTTTTTGTAGCTATATAGTTGTCTAAATAATAACTCTCTCTCTTTTTTTCGACCATGTCTATAGTAGATTGTCCTGCCAGATGAATAACAATGTCTGGTTTTATAATTATTAATAATTTTAATAGTTTGTTTTTATCTTTTAAATCAATTTTATAATACTTTAATTTTTTAGATAATAATTTTGAACGTATCTTTTTGTCAATTATAGTTATTAAAAATTTTTTTTCTAATCTTAAGGATAAACAAGACCCTATGTATCCATTACCTCCAGTTATTAAAATTTTTTTTTTATTTTTCATAATATTTATAATTATATTTTAAGGTAAATTATGTATAAATAAATTAATGAACATTTCAATAATTGTAGGAGGTAGATTTCATGCTTTCAATTTAGCAGAACATTTTTATAAAGAGGGTTATTTAAAACAATTAATAACAAGTTACCCTAAATATTACGTTAAAAATAAGTTTAAAATCCCCAAAAATAAGATCGAAAGTATTTTTTTGAAAGAATTAGTTCAAAGGAGCTTTTTTGGAAAAATTTTTAATTTAAATGATTTTTTAAGTGATTACTTTGATAAAAAAGCAAAAAATCTTATAAATTTTAAAGATTTAGATATTTTAGTAGGATGGTCAGGATTTAGTTACCAAACTTTTTTAAAAGCTAAACAACATAAATGTATTAAAATTCTAGAGAGAGGTTCTACTCATATTGAATTTCAGAATCAAATATTGAAGGAAGAATACTCTATACAAAATATAAAACCAAACAATGTATCAAAATATATTATTAATAAGGAAAAAAAAGAATATGATTTAGCAGACTTTATAATGGTCCCAACTGATTTTGCTAAACAAACTTTTTTAGAAAAAGGTTTTCAAAATGAAAAGATAATTAAAAATCCATATGGAGTTAACTTACAAGAATTTAGCTCAAATGATTTTTATAAAAAAAATAATAATTTTTTTAGAATAATTTATACAGGAACAGTATCTGTGAGAAAAGGAGTTTTGTATTTATTGGAAGTTTTTCAAAGTTTAAATCTTAAGAATTCAGAACTGTTAATTATAGGAGATATTGAAAAAGAAGTTTCAGATAGAATTAAAAATTATAAATCTAATCCAAAGATTATATTTAAAGATCCTGTAAAACAATCAGAATTAAAAAAATTCTATAATATTTCTGATATTTTTGTGACTTGTTCAGTAGAAGAGGGATTATCAATGGTTCAACTTCAAGCAATGGCTTGCGGCCTACCAGTTATTTGTACAGAGAATTCTGGAGGTAAAGAAATAATAAATAATAATATTGATGGATATATTTTACCCATAAGAAATAAAGATCTTCTAAAAGATAAAATATTATTTCTTTACAAGAATCGACACATTTGTAATGAAATAGGAAAAAATGCACAAAAAAAAGCAACTAAACAATTCTCGTGGGAAATGTATGGACAAAAAACAATTTCAATATATCAAGATCTATTAAAAAAATGAAAAAAATTATTATTACAGGAGGATGTGGTTTTATTGGTTCTCATATAGTAGAATACTTTTTTCATAAATATAAAAATGCAAATATTGTTGTTTTAGATAAAATAACTTACGCGGCTAATATTAATAATTTATCCAACATCTATAAATCTAAGAGATTAAATATTATAAAAAAAGATATTCTCGATTTTAAAATATTAAAAAAAATTACTAAAAAAGCTGATCTTGTAATTCATGCTGCTGCCGAAAGTCATGTAGATAATTCATTTCAATTAAATGATAAGTTTGTTTTAACTAACGTATTAGGTACAAAAAATGTAATGCAGGCTTGTAAGGAAAATAAAGTAAATAAAATTTTACATATAAGCACAGACGAAATATATGGTGAAATTTTTAAAGGTAGTTTTAGTGAAAATGATAGATTTGATCCCTCAAATCCATATTCTAGTTCTAAAGCAGCTGCAGAAATGATAGTTAATGGCTATATTCATTCTTACAATTTGCCGGTTATTATTGTTAGAGCTAATAATATATTTGGTATCAGACAACATCCAGAGAAACTTATAAGTGGTTGCTGTTGGTCATTTATAAAAAACAAAAAATTTACTATACATGGAAGAGGGCTTCAAAAGAGAACGTTTTTATATGTTATTGATTTATGTAAGGCCTTAGATATTTTGGTTAAGAGAGGAAAATTAGGAGATGCTTATAATATCGGATCTACTTTTGAATATAGGAATATTGATATTGTAAAAATAATAGCGAAACAAAATAAAAAGAATTTAAAAAAAAAAAATTAAATTTGTTAAAGATCGACCATTCAATGATTTTAGATATAGTGTTAATTACAACAAAATTAAAAAATTAGGCTGGAAACCTTCATTTAAAGTAGAGGATAAAATTGAGCCAATTAATGATTGGTACAAAATAAATATTAAAAGATTCAAAAATAGATTTGAATGAAAATATTAATAGTTGTCGAAAGTCATTTTAAAGAATATGGTGGTCCTTATACAGCAATAACACAAAAAGTTGCCTATTTAAATTCTAAAAAGATACAAAACAAATTAATTTATAAAAGTACAAATAATTTTAATTTTAATTTAGATCTAAAATATATAATTAAAGATTATGATATAATTCATATTTATGGAATATGGAGACCATTTTTGTTTAATGTTTTTTTAATCTCAAAAAAATTAAAAAAAAAAATTGTAATAAGCCCTATTGGTGCTTTAGAACCATGGTCTTTGCAGCAAAAAAAAATAAAGAAAACTATAGCTTGGAATTTATATCAAGCAAAAGTATTGAATGAAGCCAATCTAATTCATGCTACTAGCGAAATAGAAGCAAAAAATATAAAAAAAAAAAAAATTAAAACTAAAATAAAAATTATAGGTCATGGATTGGACATCGATTATAATTTTGTCCCTAAAATAAAAAAAAAAATATTAAAAATTTAGTTTTTTTTTCAAGAATACATAAAAAAAAAGGTCTTTTAGAATTAATTTCAATCTGGAAGAATTTAAAATATTCATCTGATTGGCAATTACATATTTACGGTCCTATTTCTGATCAACTTTATTTTAAAAAAATGATTAATGAGATAAAAAAAAAAATTTAGAAAAACAAATACTATTTTTTAAACCTGAATTTGATTTTAAGAATAAAATGAACATACTACGTAATGCTGATGGATTTGTTTTACCAAGTAAAAGTGAAAATTTTGGTATTTCTATTGGAGAATCATTAGCTAATGGTTTGCCAGTATTAACAACATATCAAACTCCCTGGGAAATTATTAATTCCTATAAAGCTGGCTATGTTTTTGACTTTTCAATAAAAAATATTCAATTTAATGTTGATAAATTTATGAGGTTAAGCGACGAAGATAGATACAATATGAGTATAAATGCTCTTAATCTTGTAAAAGACAAATATGATTCTAAAAAAATTTTCTTAGAATATGAAAAATTATATAACGATCTAATACAGTGAAAATTTTATCAGTAATACACACATTGGAATTATATCATGGGGGTCCACCGGAAGTGCTTAGAAACCAAATTTCAGAACTAAATAAAAATAAAAAAAAAATTTCAGTTTTTAAATTAACCTCAATATCATATTATTACTTTATCAAATGTATTTTTTTTAAATATTATAGACATAAATTTTATAAGTTTTTAAAAAAATTTGATATTATACATTTTCATGAAATTTGGTCATTCAAAGTTGTTTTAATTGTTTTTTTTGCAAATAAATTATTAATAAAACATTTTTGTGTCGGTCATGGATATTTAGATACGTGGTCAATCAATCAAAAATTTATAAAAAAAAAACTTTTTGTTAAATTTTTCTTACAATCTATTTACAATTCTGCATCAGCCTCTTTTTTTTCAACTCATGATGAATACCTGGAAGCAAAAAGAAATATAAAAATTTACAACCCGTTTATAATTCCTAATGGGATATCTTTAAATAAATTTAATGATAGAGAATTAAAATTAAAAAAGTATAAAAAGAAAATCCTATTTTTTGGAAGAGTTCATGAAAAAAAAGGGCTTGAAATTTTGATTGACTCTATCAAGATGCTCCCTAAAGATTTTTTCGAAGAATTTACTTTTGAAATTACCGGACCTGGAAAAAAAGAAGATATTAATAATTTAAAATCATTAATTAATAAAAATAATTTAGAAAGTAAAGTTAATTACAATTTACCAATTGAAAATGTTGATAAAGTTAATTATTTAAAAAAACACGATATTTTTATACTTCCATCTTTTGAAGAAGGAGACTCAATTGCTTTAAAAGAGGCTCTAGCATCTTACTTGCCAGTTATAATTTCAACCCAATGTAGACTTGATATTGTTGAAGAGTACAATGCAGGCATTGTTATTAAAACAGAAAAAAAAAATTTATATGAAGCTTTGATAAAATTAAGATCATTGGACCTAATTAAAATGGGAAATCAGGCCAGAAAACTGATTGTTGATAAGTATGATAATAAACTTTGTTGTGAGAGACTAAAAAATATTTATTTTGATATATTTAATGGTCTTAAAACCTCAGAAGATTGGGTAAAAGATTAAAAAATGGCTATTAGGTATACTTTAGGTTTAAATTTTTTACATTCGGATTCTTCTGCTTGTATATTTAAAGATAACCAATTATTAGCAGCATCAGAGGAGGAACGATTTACTAGAGTTAAACATACTGCTGAATTTCCAATTAATTCAATAAAATTTTGTTTGGATGAGGCAAAGATAGATATTTCTAAAATTAATTTTGTTACAATTAATTCTAATCCATTCTCAAATATTGATAAAAAAGTCATTTTTCTGTTAAAAAATCCTGCATCTTTGAAAATTGCTTTATTTAGTCTTATAAATTCAAAAAAAAAAATTAACTTATCAAAAATATTATCAGATTTAGATAAAAAAAAAAAATTTAAAGGTAAGATAAAATTTATAGATCACCATGAATCACATATCGCTTCTTCTCTGTTTTTTAGTAATTATTCAGAATGTGCAAATTTATCAATAGATGGATTTGGTGATTTTTCTAGTTGCGCGTATGGATTATACAAAAACAACAAACTTAAAATAGATGAAAAAATTTATTTTCCTCATTCATTAGGTATTTTTTATCAATCATTAACACAATTTCTAGGTTTTAAATCATATGGTGATGAATATAAATTGATGGGTTTATCTTCTTATGGAAAGGCTAAATATGTAAATGAAATTTCATCATTAATTAAAAAAACTAATGTGGGTTTTGAATTAAATTTAGATTATTTTGTTCACCATAAAAAAAAAATATTTAAATTAAATAATTCGAAACAATTCATTTATGAAAATTTATATTCAAAAAAAATATATGATTTGCTTGGATCAGAAAGATTAATAACTGAAGAAATTAATCAAAGACATTTGGATTTAGCAAAATCAACACAAGTTGTTTATGAAAATATATTATTTCATATTGCAAATATAATATATAAAAAATATGAGGTAGATAATCTAACAATTTCAGGTGGTTGTGCTATGAATTCTCTAGCAAATGGAAAGATTGTTCATAATTCAAAATTTAAAAATGTATATATTTGTCCTAGCCCAGGTGATGCTGGTGGCTCAATAGGTTCTGCATGTATTTCTTTGAATTTAGAAAGTAAGAAAAAAATTTTTGTAGAAAATTATTCTTATTTAGGGCCTGATTATTCAAATGAGTATATTTCTAGAATAATAGATAATAAAAAATTATATGAAAAATACAAAGTCGAATTTTTTGAATATCATAAGTTATATCCATACATTGCAGATAAATTAATATCAGAAAAAATAGTTGGCTGGTTTCAAGGTAGGACAGAGTGGGGCCCAAGAGCTCTTGGATGCAGATCTATATTGGCAGATCCTAGAAATAGAAAAATCAAAGAAATTATTAATAATAAAATAAAGCGAAGAGAAAGTTTCAGACCATTCGCTCCTTCAATAATTCAAGAGCATGTTGCAAGTTGGTTTGAAGAAGATGCAATAGTACCTTATATGAGTGAAGTAAAAATGATTAAGAAAGATAAAAGAATTTTAATCCCTGGAGTAACACATATTGATGGATCAGGAAGATTACAAACAGTTACTAAAAGTCAAAATTATCATTATTATAATTTGATAAATGAATTTTATAAGGCAACAAATGTACCCATTATATTAAATACATCTTTCAATGAAAATGAGCCAATAGTTAATAATCCAGATGAAGCTATAAATTGTTATGAAAGAACCAATATGGATGTATTAGTTTTGGGAAATTGGGTTATTTGTAGAGAGTAATGAAAATCTCAATAATAACAGTTTGTTTAAATAGTGAAAAAACTATCGAGAAAACTATTAAATCAATAATAAACCAAGATTATGAAGAATTTGAGTTTATCATAATAGATGGGGGTTCTACAGACAATACTTTAAAAATAATAAACCAATATAAACAATGTATTACTTATGTTGTTTCAGAAAAAGATATGGGAATTTACGATGCTATAAATAAAGGAATTAAAATTTCATCTGGGGATATTATTTCTTTAGTTCATTCAGATGATTATTTTTATAATAATTCAGTTCTATCAAATGTAGTTTTAAAATTTAAAGAAAATTTAAATTTAGATTGTTTAATAGGTGCTACTTTAATTGTTAAATTAAATTCAACAAAAGTTGTAAGAAAGTATAGTGCAAATTTTTTTAAAAAATGGATGCTATACTTTGGATTTTCACCTCCTCATCCATCCTCTTTTTTTAAAAAAAAAATTTACAATGATTGTGGATTATACAATATTTCGTATAAAATTGCTGGGGATTTTGAATTTTTTTTTAAGGACAATAATTAAAAATAAAATTGTAATAAATACTACAGATTCAAATTATATTATAATGCAAGAGGGTGGGGTTAGTACCAGATCTGTAAAAAATAATTTTATTTCTTCGAATGAAATATTAAAATCTTTTAAAGAAAATAAATTATATTCAAACTATTTTTTTGTATCTTTAAGATTTCCAATTAAGTTAATTCAATTTTTACTTAAATAATGACAGAAAAAACTTCAAAAATAATTGTTCATATTTTATCAGTTATTTTTTGCTTGATACCATTAATGATGATTACGGGGCCTTTCTTGCCAGATTTATTTTTATTGATAATTATTTTAAGTGTATTTTATTTAATGTATTTAAAAAAAGATTTTTTACTTTTTAATAAAAAATATTTTTTATACTTTATACTTATAAACTTAATTTTAATTTTAATTTCATTATTTTCACAAAATTTAACTTCAATAAAAAGTAGTACTTTTTATTTTAGATTTGGTCTATTTGTAATGGCGACTTTTTATTTGTTATATTTAAATGAAAAAATTTTAAAATATTTACTTTTTATTTTACTTGCAATCTACTTAGGATTATTTTTCGACTCGATTTATCAATTTTATAATTCAGAAAATATAATTGGATTTAAATACTTAGATGAAAATAATTTCAGAATCACAAGTTTTTTTGGCAAAGACGAAATTTTAGGCAGTTATACAGCAAGATTATTTCCATTAATGATTTTTTTAATTTTAATAAATTATAATAGCAAAAATGTAAAAAGACTTAATTTATTAATAACAGTATTTACTTTAATTTCTTTTTGTTTAGTGATGCTTAGTGGAGAGAGAACTTCGATGGCATTATTATTACTTACAATAATTTTCTTATTTCTTTCTTCAATAAAAATAAGAAAAATTTTAATTTTACCAATGATTATCATTGTATTAATATTTACTGTTAGTGTTTCAATTAGTGAACGACTAAAAAATAGATTAATTGACTCAACTATAAACCAGTTAGGTATTAGCGCTCAAAGTGATCGCTTACATATTTTTAGCAAAACTTATGAGGGTCATTATTTAATTTCATATAAAATGTTCTCAGAGAAACCTTTTTTTGGACACGGTCCAAAAATGTTTAGATTTTATTGTAGTAAAAAAGAAAATTATCTCGCCCCTAATGCGTGCACTACTCATCCACACAATTTTTATGCACAAATGCTAGCAGAAACTGGATTTTTTGGATTTTCAATTTTATTAGGTTTGTTTCTCATTGTCATAAAAATGTTTTTCAGAAATATTTTACAACAGATTTATCATAAAAATCAGCTATATACTGATGAAGCATTATGTATTTTATCTAGTATATTTATGTCATTATTTCCATTTTTGCCTTCAGGGAATTTTTTTAATAATTGGTTATCATTAATTATATATTATCCATTAGGTTTCTTGATTTTTATAATTTATAAAAAAAAATTGTATGAATGAAAATATAATTTATTTGTTTATAATAATAAATATACCAATAATTTTTTTTTACGATCAAATAAATTCCAAAATAAATATTTTTGATAAAGCAGATAATGTAAGAAAAATGCATTCACAAAAAGTTTCATTGTTTGGTGGGATATTAATTTTATATAATTTTTTATTAATAGTATTTTTAGATTTAAAATTTAATTTTAAAAACGATATTTATTTTATATATAATAAAGAATATTTTTCCTTTTTTTTCGGTTTAATTTTTTGTTTTATCGTAGGACTTTATGATGATAAATTTAACTTATCTGCTTTTAAAAAATTATTTTTTAATTTTATAATAATTTTTATTGTAGTTACTGTTGATGATAACTTAGTAATTAGGGAATTAAATTTCTCATTTTTGGAACATTCTATCAAATTAGATAATTTTGCATATTTTTTCACAATTTTATGTGTTTTACTTTTTATGAATGCTTTGAATATGTTTGATGGTATAAATTTACAAACTGGGTTTTATTCTTTAATAATTTTGTCTATATTTTTATTTAAAAATATTTATATATTTTTCAATTTAGTTTTAATTTTATCAATAATCCTTTTTTTATTTTATAATAATTTAAATAGAGCTTTTCTTGGTGACAGTGGAACGCAGATACTTGCATTTTTGATTTCTTATCAGATAATAAAATCATATAATTTAAACAGTTCATTTCAGCCTGAAGAAATATTTATTATTTTATCGATTCCAGGACTAGATATGTTTAGACTTTTCATATCTAGGATTCTAAAAGGAAATCATCCCTTTAAGGCTGATTCAGATCATCTACATCATTTAATTGGATTAAAATTGGGTAATTTGTATCCTTTACTAATTATACAAATGACTATTTTAATTAATATAATTATTTTTTATATTTTAGAAGAAAAATTAATTTCATTAATTTTCACTATATTATTTTATATTTTTCTATTTTTAATTTTTAAAAACAAGAAAGGTAAGCAAATCTGAAAAGGCTTATAGATTTAACGTTAAGTATTATTATTTTGATAATTTTTTTGCCATTAATAATAATTGTATCTATATTAATCAAATTAGAAACAAAAGGTCCAATTTTTTTCATTTCAGAGAGAGTTGGAATAGATAATAAATTATTTAACATGATCAAATTTAGAACCATGTATTTAAATACTGAGTTAGTTGAATCAAATAAGATTAAGAATCTTGATAAAAAATTAACTTTAGTAGGAAGAATACTAAGACGTTACAGTATAGATGAAATACCTCAATTTTTATCTGTAATATTGGGTAAAATGAGTATTGTAGGTCCTAGACCAGCTTTGAATTCTCAAACTAATTTAATAAAAAAGAGAACAAATTTAGGAATTCATCAGGTTAAACCAGGTATAACAGGTTTAGCACAAATAAATGGAAGGGATATGATTTCTGTTAAAAAAAAAATCTACTATGATCAACAATACATTAAAAATAAAAGTATTTTATTTGATTTTATAATTATCTACAAAACTATAAAAGTAGTTTTTTCCAAAAAAGGAGTATTGCATTAATTCCTAAAAAGAAAACATAATATTTATATGATTGATTTTTTAAAAATTTCAAATTTAAATAAAAAAATATTTTTATTTATTTCAGATGTTTTAATTATTATCTTTAGCACCACTTTTGCATATTCACTAAGACTAGAAACATTTTATTCACCTTTTGATATTGATATAAAGGTCCATTTAATATTTACCACAATTTTTTGTTTTATATTTTATTTAAATAATATTTACCAAATTTTAATCAGATATTTTGATTATTTTTCTATTTTAAAAATTCTTAAATCAATACTGATATCTTTTATAATAATACTGCCATTAAATTTATTATTTTATGAACAAATTTTTTTTCCAAGATCTATATCTTTCATTTCAACAGTCTTAATTTTTATATTTGTTTTATTGCATAGAATTTTTATAAATTTTTTAATTAACATAAAATCTAGGCTTGAAAAAAAAAATAATAATATTTTAGTAATTGGTATTAAAAATAACATAGAGTTAATTAAAAATATAAGACAATATCCTACTTATGGTACCATAAAAGCAATTATAGATATAAAAGCTAATTATAAAAAAAGAGATTTAAATGGAATTAAAATTTTTAAAGAAAGAGAGATCTACGAAATAATAAAAAAATTCTCAATTTCTGAAATAATTATAGGAAATAATAGTCTAGATAAAAAAAAATTGTCAAATTTATTTAAAAATATAGAAAAAGATAATATTCGAATAAAAAATTTAACTTCTAACAAAGATTATTTTCATAAATTCAATGAACCATTAACTCAAAACTTAAATTTTTTTAATATAATTGATAGACCTAAAATAAAAGTTGAAAAGAAGGTATTGAATAAACAGATTAGAAATAAAAGTATTTTAGTAACAGGTGGGGGTGGTTCAATAGGAAGTGAGCTTTGTTTAGAAATCTTAAAACACAAACCTAAAATACTATATGTTTTAGAAATATCAGAAATTAATCTATTTAATTTAATTAATAAAATTAAAGAAAATTCAAAATTAGATATAAAAAAAGTAAAACCAGTTCTTGGAGATTGTAATGATGAATTTTTTTTAAATTCATTTTTTAAAAAAATTAAAATTAATCATTTGTATCATGCAGCAGCATATAAGCATGTAAATTTTGGTGAGGAGAATCCTTATTCCATGATCAAAAATAATATTTTTTCTACAAAAAAAATAATCGAATTTGTAATTTTGAAAAGAATAAAAAATTTTATTTTTATAAGCTCCGATAAGGCTGTAAATCCAAAAAGTATTCTTGGTTATACAAAAAAATTTGGAGAAATTTTATCCGGATATTATTACTTACTTAATAGTCTTAAATCAAAGAAATATAGTTTTACTATTGTAAGATTTGGAAATGTGATAGGTTCAAGTGGGTCTGTAATACCAATTTTTTTAAATCAAATCAGAAATAGAACGCCATTAACTGTTACAAATAAAGAGGCAAAACGTTATTTTATGTCAATTTCTGAAGCAGTGCAGCTTGTAATAAACGCATCTTATTTAAATCGAATTGGAATTAAAATTTTCGCTTTAAATATGGGCCAGCAAATTAAAATATATAATATAGCTAAGAGAATAGTAGCTTTAAGTGGATTTATTGTAAAAAACAAACGAGTTCCACGTGGAGATATTGAAATAAAAATAATTGGATTAAAAAAAGGTGAGAAACTGAGTGAGGAACTTACACTCGGTAAAAATTTAAAAAAAACGAAACATTCCTATATAATGGAATGTAATGAAAATATAAAATTTAAAAATGTAGATAAAAACTTAAAAAAAATAGAAAATTTAATGATAAATAATAAAATCAATTTTATTAAGAAATTAATTTAAATAAAAGATTTTATCTAAATTATGAAAAAAAGCGAATTACAATTTTTAAAATTATACCGAGAGCAATATACCAGATTAACAAAAGTTGATAATATTCTAGAAATAAAACTACTAAAGTTATTCGATCATTTTTTAAAAGTTAAAAAAAATAAAAATAAAATTTTAATCTTTGGTAATGGAGGTAGTGCAGCAATTGCAAGTCATTTTAGTGTAGACATGACGAAAATAGGAGACATAAGAACTGTGAACTTTAATGAGAGTGATTTATTGACCTGTTTTTCAAATGATTATGGATATGAAAATTGGGTTAAAAAATGTATAGAATTTTATGCAGATAAAGGAGATTTAGTAATTTTAATATCTTCAAGTGGAGAGTCTCAAAATATGATAAATGCTGCCAAATTAACAAAAAAGAAAAAACTTAAACTTGCAACATTTACAGGATTTAAAAGTAATAATAGATTAAGCAAATATGGTGATATCAATTTTTGGGTTAATTCAAAAATATATAATCATATAGAAAATATTCATTTGTATTGGCTACTAATGTTAACAGATTTTGCTTCTAAAAAATTTAAATAATATATATCACATAGCATTTAAAATTTTTTGTAATTAAAGAAGAAATATAGACTTGGAATAGAAAAAATAAAAATTAACAATCTATAATAAATAATAATATTTGCTAAGTTATCTATATATATGTTTAAAATATTATTATTTGTAAAAACAAAAGAAGCTTCGCTTAATCCAATGCCACCTGGTGTTAATGGAAGTGCGCCAGCTAATGAACTAATAAAATTTGCAAAAAAAATTTCATTCAGATTTATTTTGAATAAAAAAATTTGACTTGATATTAAAAAAATTGATAAGTGAACAGTAAAAAAAAGTCCTATTGAAATTATAATACAAGAAAAAAATAAATTTTTATTTAAACTTAAAAATTTTATTAATTTATTTATTTTTTCATTTTTTTTAAAAATAAATCTCAATAAAAAAAAACAAAATAGTATTATTAGAATTAGACAAAAGATATAAAAAATTATCAAATATTGATTATTATTTACAAGAATCAAAAGGTAGGAAAAGAGGCCCAAGCAAAAAAGACCCATAAGTCCAAAAACTCTATCAACGAAAATTGTAAATCCATTTTTTAGTTTATTTTTTTTTGATATTTTTACCACATATAATATTCTTAGAGCATCACCACCAATATTTCCAAACATAAAGTTATTAAAAAAACTACAGATATAAATTATTTTGAAAACTTCAAAAAATTTAATTTTTACTTTTGAATTTCTTAAAATAATTAACCACCTGATGGTACCTAAAATTAAGGTAAATAATATAAGTGAAAATAACAAAAAGTTTAAAGTAAAATTATTTTTCAAGGCAGAAATAAAAGAAATATCAATATGATTGTTTTTAAAAAGGTAATAAAATACTGCTATTGCTAGAATAAATTTTAATAATGTAATTAAATTTTTGTTCATTTTTTTGCGTAAAAACTAAATACTCTTAGGTATAAATAAAAAAAAGATATGACAAAAATTGGAATTAGATGCTTAGAAGTGGCCCATGCAGCAACATGAGGTAGCATATTTAAAGATACAATAAATATATAGTAAATTTCATAATTACAAATTGTTTTTCTACAGTTTTTCAAAAAAAATAAAATAGAAAAAAAAATACTCAAATTTAAAATTATTTTATCTGGTATTAATGAATATCTTATAGAATTATCAAATTTACCATTTTTCATAAAAGCTGAGTCTCGTTTAATATTAAATAATATAAATTTTATTTTCTTAAAAGAGTCTAAAATAAATTTGTTTCTATTTTCATTAATAGAGAAAAATTTTTCATTTTTATCTTTGTAATAATTAAAAAATTCAGTTTCAGTTTTGATATAATCTGGTAATTTTATTTTAGCCTGAAGTAAATCAACTGATTTGTAAGGGAAATAATTATAGAAATCTGTATGTGTTACAATATGTATCCCCATAGGGTTTACAGATAACATATCAGATCCAAATGTGAATTTATTTAACATTTTATAACCAAAAGATCCCCAAAGTAAAATTGCAAATATTGGACCAAGTGTAATAGCATATTTATTTAGACCTTTTTTTTCTTTTAAAATAACTACTACAGGAATTATTAAGACCAAGTAAACCATAGAAGTTTTGGTAAGATACAGGAGAAATAATATTATTGATGCAAAATAAAATTTTAACTTTAAATTTGATATTAAAATAAGATACAAGCTTGGTAATAACACAGCTAATAAACAATCCGCATATTGATAATTTAGAAATACAAACAAATTGTACGGAATAATAAAAATAAACCCTATTAAAATAAAAAAATCTAATAAGTTTTTATTTAATGATTTTAAAGAAAAAAAACAAACAATATAAATTAAACTAAATGTAATTGTATTTTTTAAAGTGATAAAATAAAAAAAATTTTCACTTATCTTTAAAATAAAAGTATAAAACAAAGGTAAAACTGGAAGCTTTTGCAAGTGAAAATCAATTCCGCTAAATTTACTTTGATATTCGCCATAATTTAACAAATTATAAATTAATGGACCATTTCCAAATTCTATATTCTCAATTATTAAATTAAATTGTTGATCAAAATTATTTGGAAATTTATTAATAAACAGATAGCTATAAAAAATAGTCGCGCAAATCACTAAAATTAAAAATATAAAATAAAAAGTTATTAGATTTTTAAAATTTAATTTATTAAGAGGTACCCTCAATTTATTCATTAAATCAAATATCATCAATTATTTTTAGTTATCTTTCTTAGAAATAAAAAAAAATTTAATATAAAAATTATAAAACTACTCTTAATTATAAATTTATTCTTTTTATATTTAATTATATTTGACTTAGAAAGACGCATTAATCTTATATCAAATATTTTGCTATCATTATATTGCGTCAGTAATTTTTTTTGTGACATACTTTTTTTATCTAAAATTCTCAAAATATTAATTTGAATACTGCTAACTGGAAGCTGAATTATATTTAAAAATATATAAATATTCATAATTGATGTTAATATTATAAAACTTAAGTCTAAAATTGTTATTGAATCAAAATTTATAAATAAATAAATAAGATTTATGGCTATCAAGCTTAAAGTTGCTATCATAAAATTTTTAAATTTATTTTTTAAAATTAATTGAAGAAAAAAAAATTGAAATGCAATAACTCCAAAGGATAAAAATGGAAGAATTGTGATTAAATATTTGTTACTTAATATCAGCATCTAAATTATAAATTTTTGTAATTTTATTGAAAAATTTTAAAATAATTTTTCCAAATTTACTTAGTTTGAGTATCTTATTTTTTTTATATATATATTTTTTTTCTAAATTCTCTTTAATTCTCTTCTTTACAAAATTTTCTTTTAAAAATTTATATTTAATTTTTTTTTTTATCTAAATTAATATTTTGATTAATAATTTTAATTAATATAAGTGAAGGTCCCAAGTTTTTTATTCCTGGAATTGTGATTAAAAAACAAAAATAAATATAGCAAAATAATATTGATAATATTGTAAAATTTATATTTACTATTTTAAAATTTAGAATGATAATAAGTAAGATAATAGATAAAAATGTTTTTAAATTATTAACAACAGAAATTGATTTTTTTAGTGCAAAATATTGAATTATAAAAATTACAAATATTAAAATTAATAAATACTTAATCATGAAAAATTTATAGCAACTTTTTAATTCAAATATGTTTTTGCAAAATTACACAGAATACTATTATTCACTATATTGTTATTTCCTTCTTTTTTAGTATGTAGTCCTGCTGCTAGATGACAAATAACTCCTGTTTCATTTATATCGAAATTTTTGAATGAATCAGATAATAAAAATGTAGAAAAAAATATATCCCCACATCCAGTTGAGTCTTTTGCATCTCTTATCAATGTCGGAATAAAATTAATATTATTTTTATTTTTAATAAAACACCCCCTTTTGCCTTGAGTGACAATAAAATTTTTAAATTTAGAAATAAATTTTTTATTATTTCTAATAATTTTTTCTAAAGGGTCGTATTTATTTTTTGTTGATAATCGAAGTTCTAACTCATCGACTGATAATGCAATTCCTGATTTATATTTATCTGCTAGGTTAAAACCAAAATTTGATGAATTACTTTGACAATTGATATAGCATTTATTTTTTATCTTATTGATTTCTGCAACTAAATTTTCGTTTATAAAACCATGACCAAAATCAAAAATTAATATTTTTTTATATTTTTTTGCTATTTGTTTAAATTTTTTTGATATCTTTGTATCTAGATTTTTTGATGAATATTCATTCTCATTTATTTGAAATAACTTATTTTTTGAATAATTATCAACAAATCTTATTTTATTGACAATATTAAGTTTTTCAGAATTAACTTTTATTAAATTTACTTTCTTATTTAAATATTTAGAAAACATTTTATCATTTTTTGAATTTGCGTAGGTAAGATAATCTATATTTTTAATAAAATTTGAAAGATAACTTAAAACTAAAAAAACTCCGCCACCATAACTTTTTTCAGTAATTTTTTTGGTTGATAAAATATTGCTTTTAGCAGATTTACCTAATGTTTCTACATATTTATATGTATCTATAATTGGATCTCCAATACATAGCACTTTATCTTTTTTATTAATTTGTGAAAAATTTTCTATAATTTTTTTTTTTAAATTCTCTAAGTTTATTTTTTTTTTTAAAAATTCTTTTACATCGGCATCTTTATTTTTTTCATTATAATTCCCTATTATTTTACTTGATGAATATAATTTAGATTTTGAATTTAAAAATTTACCCTTTATTTTTTTTATTGCGTTAATTTCTGATTTTAAATTTTTGCTAATATCAAGCTTGCTATTTATATAATCCTTTCCTTTTATGTAGTAATTTGGTTTGAGTGCATTTATTACTTTAACCGCAGAGGAATTATCACTTATAACTATATGATCAATACAATCTATCGAGGAAAGTATCTTAATTCTTTCATTTATATTAAATAAAGGTCTGCCATTTCCTTTATTGACAAATTTATCAGAAGTTACACTTACTATTAATTTTTTGTTATCTCTTTTAGCTTCTTCAAAATAAAGGATATGCCCAACATGTAAAACATCAAAGACTCCATGAGCAAGAATTGTTGGTATTTTTTTTTTTTTATAAAAAATTTTAATTTTTTTTAAATTATTGAAAGATACAATTTTCATAGCAATTTAGTATATTATTATTAATTTTATCCTACAAGAAATTAGATAGCAGTCATCAAAATTTTATTAATGTTGATTATTAATTTTAAGATATATTATATTTTTTTTATATTAATTTTATTTAATAATTGATAAACAGAAACTAATTTAATCTACTTTGCAAATCTTATTCATGAAAAATACTTTTAATGCAGCTATATTAGATAAAATAAAAAAACCACTTAAAATTATAGAAAATATCTTTTTACCTAAATTGAAAAAAAATCAAGTATTAATCAAAATGAAATATACGGCCATTTGTGGAAGCCAAATATTTGAAATTGATGGAAAAAGAGGTGTAGATAGATTTTTACCACATATGCTTGGCCATGAAGGTACTGGAGTTGTGATAAAAGTAGGAAATATCAATTCTAAATTTAAAAAAAACGACAAAATATTTTTAAGTTGGATAAAGAAAAATAGAAAAAAAGATCATCCAATTGAATATAGAAACCCAATAAATGGTAATAAGATTAATGCTGGACCAATCACAACATTTTCAAGCTATACTGTAGTTTCAGAAAATAGAGTTTACAAACTTCCTAAAAAAATTGATTTAAAAAAAGGTGTTTTATTAGGTTGTGCTCTTCCTACTGGAGCTGGAATGGTTTTTAATCAATCGAGAAATTTAAAATCTAAATCAGTTTTAGTTATTGGTTCAGGTGGAATAGGTCTTTCTGTAATATTAGCTTTGAAACTTAAAAATACAAAAAAAATATTTGTTTATGATGTTAATAGAAAAAAGATCAATTTTTTGAATAAATTTTTAAAGAATATTTATTTTTTAGATAAAATTTCTGAGTTAAAACAAAAAAATTTATCTTATGATTATGTTTTTGAATGCTCAGGAAAGACACAAAACATTGAATTGGGATTTAAACTTTTAAAAAATAATGGAAAATGTGTTTTTGCATCTCATCCTGAGTTTGAAAAAAAAATATCTTTTGATCCACATGAATTTATAAAAGGAAAAAAAATAGAAGGTTCTTGGGGAGGGCAAGTGAATTTTAAAAAAGATTTGAAAAAATTGACTGATTTGATGATTAAATTTAATTTTATTAATAAAATTTATTTTAATAAAGAATATTCACTTTTTAATATTAACAAAGCAATTCATGATTTTAAAAATGGAAAAAATATCAGAACATTAATTAAGTTAAGTTAAATGAAAAAAAAAATTTTAATAATCGGAAGTAATTCTTTTGCTGGTTCAAATTTTATAAATTTGTTACTTAATAAAAAATATCAAGTTTCAGGTATTAGCAGATCAAAAGAGAACTTGCCTTTTTTATCCTGTTATAAAAATAATGAAAATATTAAAAATTTTAGATATTTAAGGTTAGATTTAAATAAAGATTGTAAAAAAATTTATAAATTCATTGTTAATTGGAAGCCTGCTTATATTTTTAATTTTGCTGCTCAAGGAATGGTTAATGAAAGTTGGAAAAATCCTCTGGATTGGTATCAAACTAATATAATTTCCCAAGTCAAATTATTTGAAAAAATTAAAAATTTAAGTTTTATAAAAAAGTATATTAATTTTTCTACACCTGAAGTATTTGGAAATAATCTAAAAAATTTAAAAGAAGATACGGTTTTTAATCCTAGCACTCCATATGCGATTTCCAGAGCAAATTTTGATTATCATTTAGTAGCGAACTCAAAATTTACAAAATTTCCGATTATTATTACAAGAACAGCAAATATTTATGGTCCACACCAACAACTATATAGAGTTGTTCCCAAAGCAATTATTTCCTTTCTAAATAATAAAATTTTTTATCTAGATGGATCTGGCACATCTAAAAGATCTTTTATTTACATGGATGATGTATCAGAGGTATTGATTAAAATTATGTTGAGCAAAAAAAACAAAACTTCATATCATATTTCTACTAATAAATTTATTACGATAGAAAATTTAGTAAAAAAAATTTTATCTTTAATGAATATAAGATCAAATAAATTAATAAAAAAAAAAACAAAAGATAGAATAGGTAAAGACTTTATTTATAAACTAGATGCTAGTTTGATAAAAAAAGAATTTAAATGGATAAGTAAAACTAATTTAGATGAGGGAATAAAAAAAACTATTTTATGGTTAAAAAAAGATTATAAGAAATTTAGATTGAAAGATATTAGATATAAACATTTAAAATAAAATTTATGAAAATTCTAATTACAGGTGGTTGTGGTTATATTGGTTCAGTTTTAACAAATAAATTATTAAATAATGGTTATGATGTAATAGTATATGATACTCAATGGTTTGGTAATTATTTAAAAAAAAATAAAAAATTAAAAATTATTAAAGACGATATAAGAAATATTAGAAAATATAATTTAAAAAATATTAATACTATAATACATTTAGCAAATATTGCTAATGATCCAGGTGTAGAACTAAACCAAACACTATCTTGGGAGGTAAATGTTTTAGCCACTCAAATGCTAATTGAAAAAGCTATTAAAGATAAGGTGAAACACTTTATTTTCTCAAGTTCTGGTAGTGTTTATGGAATTAAGAAAGAAGAAAAAGTTACTGAGGATTTAGAATTAGTTCCCATTTCAGCATATAATAAAACCAAGATGGTTGCAGAAAAGGTTATAGAAAGTTATAGCCATTTAATTAAAACACACATTGTGCGACCGGCTACAGTTTGTGGTGTCTCACCTAGAATGAGACTTGATGTTTCAGTCAATATGTTCACATTTCAATCGATTAGAAATGGACAGATGACCGTTTTTGGTGGCAAACAAGTGAGACCAAATATTCATATAAACGATATTGTAGAAGTTTTTTATTTTTTTCTAAAAAATCCAAAGTTGAAGTCAGGATCTTATAATGCAGGATTTGAAAATATAAAAATACTAGATATTGCCAAAAAAGTAAAACATGTAACTAATGCAAAAATAATAATCAGCAAATCTAATGATCAAAGATCATACAGACAAGACTCGTCCAAACTGATAAAAACTGGTTTTGTTAAAAAATATTCAGTATCAGATGCAATTCATGAAGTAAAAGAATGGTGTAAAATTAAAAAAAACTCTAATATTAACAAATTTTTTACAGTTAAATGGATGAAAGAATTAGGTTTATAATATGGGTGTAGAAGTAAATCTTTTAAAAAATTATCCTCAACAAAATAGAAATACTTCAGAAAGAGCTTTAGAAAAAAATGAAAAAATTCGTGAAATTGCAAGGAAATTTGATGTTGAATTTTTTGATACTGAAAGAAAGTATGGTTATGGAGGATTTACATACAATAAAAGATTCTGGGGCCCAGTTGTGCCAACTTTTAAGGAGTATTGGAATTTAAATTCACTTAGTTCAATTCTTGATGTGGGATGTGCCAAAGGATTTATGGTTTATGATTTTGTAGAACAAATTAGAGGTATAAATATTAGGGGCATAGATATTTCCAATTACGCAATTGAAAAAGCTAAAGAGGAGGTAAAAGATAGACTAAGTGTTGCTAACGCAAAAAATCTTCCATTTCAGGATAATTCTTTTGATTATACAATAAGTATAAATACAATTCATAATCTAGAATTAGAAGAATGTAAGCAAGCTTTATCAGAAATTCAAAGAGTATCTAAAATTTCATCATTTATTACCGTTGATGCATATAGAACAGAAGATGAAAAAAAAAAAATGTTTGAATGGAATCTAACTGCAAAAACTATAATGTCAGTTGATGAATGGAAAAAAATATTTCTTGAAACAGGTTATAAGGGAGATTTTTACTGGTTTATACCATGATAAAAAAAGAATATTTAGATTTATATAAAAAAACTTTCTTAATAAGATCTGTTGAAGAAAAAATTTCTTCAGAATATGCTAATCAAAAAATTAGATGTCCTGTTCATTTGTCAATAGGGCAAGAATTAGTTCCCTCGGCACTATCTTTCTTTCTAAATAAAAATGATAAAGCAATTAGTACACATAGATGCCACGCACACTACCTTGGAAAAGGAGGTTCTTTAAAAAAAATGATAGCCGAGTTGTATGGAAAAAAAACTGGTTGTGCAAAAGGAAAGGGTGGTTCTATGCATTTAATAGATAAAACCGTAGGATTTATAGGAACTTCAGCAATTGTTGCACACAATATACCTGTAGGTGTTGGAATTGCGTTATCATTAAAAAATAAAAAAAAAAGAAATATTGTTGTGGTTTATCTAGGAGATGGTGCAGTTGAAGAAGGTGTATTTTTTGAGTCAATTAATTTTGCAATTATAAAAAAACTACCAATATTATTTATTTGTGAAAATAATTTTTACTCAGTGTACAGTGCTTTAAATGTTAGACAACCAAAGGACAGAAGTATTTCAAAAATGGTTGAAGGATTAAGTATTAAATCATTTTCATGTAATGGATATAGTGTAAAAAACACATTTAAAATATTAAAAAATAGCACTCGATTAGTTAAGAAAGGAATAGGGCCTATTTTTGTAGAATTCAAAACTTATAGATTTTTAGAGCATTGCGGACCAAACAATGATGATGAATTGTTATATAGAAATTTTAGAGAGATTAATAATTGGCTTTCAAAAGACCCCATACACCTTTTAAAGAGGACAATTTTAAAAGAAAAGATTTTAAGCAATACGGAACTCAGAAAAGTAGAAAATAATATTATAAAAAAAATATCGTTTGCTTTTAAATTTGCAGAAAATAGTAAATTCCCATCGGATAAAGATTTTTCAAAAGATATATATGTCTAAAAAAAGAAATATCTCAGTAGTTAAAGCAATTAATGAAGCCATAGATCTATCAATGAACAAAGATAAAAGTTTAATTTGTTACGGTTTAGGAACCACTGATCCCAAAGGAATTTTTGGAACAACCCTGAGTCTTGAAAAAAAATATGGCAAACGTAGAGTTTTCGACACTCCTGCATCTGAAAATGCTTTAACTGGGATTGGGATTGGGGCTGCATTAGATGGAACTAGAGTTTTATTAAGTAGTCAAAGAGCAGATTTTTTTTTTATTAGCTATGGATCAATTAGTTAATGGAGCTGCAAAATGGAGATATATGTTTGGAGCAAATCATAAAGTTCCAATTACCATAAGGTTAATAGTTGGAAGAGGTTGGGGGCAAGGTCCAACTCATTCACAAAATTTTCATTCATGGTTTTCTAATGTGCCTGGATTAAAAGTTGTAATGCCTACGACACCACAAGATCATAAGGGATTATTAATCAGCTCTATTTTTGATGATAACCCAGTAATATTTATAGAACAAAGATGGATACACAATACAATTGGACCTGTTAAAAAAAATTTTTTTAAAGTTCCTATAGGAAAAGCAAAATTAGTAAAAAAAGGAAATGATATAACCATTGTTTCAATTTCAAATTTAACAAATGAAGCAATTAAGGCATCTCAATATCTAGAGAAATCAGGAATTAATAGTGAAATAATAGATCTTAGATCATTATCACCAATTGATTATACTACAATAGAAAAATCAGTTAATAAAACTAAAAGGATTATTGTTTTGGATCCTAGCCACAGAACCTGTTCCTATGGGAGTGAAATTATATCAACTATCTCACAAAATATCTATTTAAAATTAAAATCAAATCCTGTTTTAATGACATATCCAGACGTGCCAATGCCTACAAGTCGAATATTTAATAAATTGTATTATTTTGGATATAAAGAAATATATGAAAATATTGTAAAAAATATATTTGCAAAAAAATTAAAAATTAATTTACAAAAAAATATAAATTCATACGATGATGTGCCAGATAAAAATTTTAACGGTCCATTTTAATTTTCATTTAAATTTCTAACTGAATTTTTTGTAAATTTTTTTAATATATAAATTTCATAAATAAGATGACTTAAAGTTTTAAAAGTTTTAAAGATGTTTTTAAAAGATATTGCAGTTGATTTATAAGACCCGACGTTACTTGTTCCAGAAATTTCTTTAAATTTTAAGTTGCTTTTTAAAAGTTTAATATTTATTTCACTAATAAATGTTACGCCATCATTATCTAAATTAAAATTTTTTACAATTTCAATGGGCCAAACGAAAGGTCCTTGCAAATAAAATGCATATACTTGAAAAATAGTACACAATAAAAAGTTAAAAAAGTACGATATTACAGAACGCATATATCCTTTTACTTCTCTATTTATATAGAAGCTTATTACAAAATCATTATTTTTTGACTCTATTATTAATTTTTTAATCAAATTTATATGCATGTCGTTATCACCAGTAATTACAATTAATTTACCTTCTTGGTGTGTTTTTAAAAAATTTTGAATTGATTTTGCTCCACCAATGTTCTTATTATTTGATTGAATAATAATATTTTGATCAATTTTATTTTTACAATTTAATGCAATTTCGCCTGTTTTATCTTTGCTACCATCGTCAACAATAATTATTTGATAATTATCAATAAGAGTATCATCGATAACTTTTTTTAAATTTATGATTGCAGATTTTAAAAATTCTTCTTCATTGTAAGCTAGAACTAAAAAAAAGGTTTTCATAAGTTATTTTATTATAATAGTTGCCTCACAAGATATTCTAATTTTTTTGCTTTTATTTTTTGGAGCATAATGAATAGTTTGATAATCAAACAATATTGCATTTTTATCTTTAAAGCATTTTGTAAATTTATTTTTATTATTTTTTATCCATTTTTCATCAATATTTGGTTTAATAATATTATTAATTTTAATCGTATTAAGCTTATTTTTATTAAAAAATTTTTTATTAAGTACTCTTAAACAATTTTGTTTAGTAACACCATGTAAAGGGATCCAAATTTTGAATTTTTCTTTAATCTTATAATTAATATTTAATTCTTTCTTATCTAATAAATTCCAAAATTGCTCATCATTATGAGGCTTGCCAACATCATTCTTATCCATCCTTACAATTCTCCAATAAAAACTATAATCTTTTTTACTTAATTTATTATTAAATTTAATATTACTTTTTGTTGGATTGTGCATTGTAGCACTTAAATTCAAATTTTTTTTAAACTGGTATTTGAGTAATTCGTTGAATTTTTTTGAGGTTCGAAAATCAAAAAATCTCTGAGAGACATTCCCAAACTTATCGATAAATTTTTTATCGTCAATTTGATTTATTTTATTTATATCTTTTTTGTATTTATTCTTAAATAATTTATTGATCTTAGACTTAATATTTTTTAACAATTCAGATTTTATATTATTGTCAAAATTTAATATGCTAAATCCCTTTTTTTTTAATTCAAAATAGTTTTTTTTTGTAACAATCAATTTAGATCACTCAAAGTTTTCTATAAATTTTTTTTCTTTTTCATTGAGAAATGGATACATATTTTCTAGACCTGCTGAAACAAATTTTCCTGAACTTTGTTTAATAAAATCCATTCTGGGCATTATTTCATAATTATTAGGCATTTTAATTTCTATAATAAGTGGATGATTAATTTTTAACAAATTATTAATGCTTTTTTTAAAGTTAGAAATATTATGAAATTCTTGATGATCAATACCATATGATATTGCAATATTTTTAAGACTTGGCACATTTAATCCACCTGATTTTATAGACCCGATGTAGTTTTTATTCAAAAATTGTTTTTGTGTGTGACGTATTGATAAATAAGCATTATTAGAAAATATAAACATTTTAATATTAAGTTTATTATCTTTTATGGTCTGTAATTCTTGAATATTTGGTTGAAAACTTCCATCACCACAAATTAAAATTACATTTTTGTTGTTAGACGCAACCCCAATACTATCTGGCAATCCACTTCCCATAGCACAAATACTAGCTGATATTATCATTCTTTGTTTCACTTTATTTTCAAATGTTTGAAAAAAAATTTGATTACAAGTACCACCACCATCAACTACCACAGAATATTTTTTATTGGATGAGTTGGATAATTCTTTAATAAAAGTATAGGGATCAATTTTGTTTTTATACTTAATAGTATGATCCTTATTAAGATTTTTTTTTAAAAAATTACAGTGATTGAGCCATTTTTTGAACCCTGAGTTTTAATTAATTTAATTTTATTTATTTTTTTAAAAAAGTTTTTTAAATCTGTATTAAAAACTAAGTTAGGTTTTTTTTTTATATTCTGAATTTCATCTTTATCAATATTTACCATAACTAATTTTGAGTTCTTTGAAAAGTTACTCGTATTAGGTGTCGTTATAGCCAAATTTAAATGAGTACCTATTGCAATTATCAAATCACAATTTTGCATAATAATATTAGCAGCTCTCTGCCCAAACATTCCAGGTCTTCCTAAATTATATTTACTTTTATATTCCAAAAGATCACTTGCATTCCAAGTTAATAAATTAGGTATCTTTAATTTTTTTACAAAACTTAAATATTCTTTTTCTGTACTACTTGTATGTATACTATTACCTGCAATAATAATTGGTTTTTTAGCTGAATTTAGTAGAGATTTAAATTTTTTAATAGATACGTGATTTATATTTTTTTTAACAATTGAAGAAGGTTTTTTTTTAAAAGACTGTTTGATCATTTCGATTTGCATATCAAATGGGATATCAAGCCAAACAGGACCAGGTCTACCAGATAAACTTGTTTCATAGAGTTCATCTAAAATTTCTAAAAATTTAATTGGATTGATAATTGATATTGCTTTTTTGGTAATCGGTTTAACTAATTTAACAATATCTAATCCTTGTGCTCCTACTTGTCTCAAATCATTTGTATTTTTTAAAATGTTTGATTTTGACTGGCCAGAAATAAATATACAAGGTATTGAGTCTTGCCATGCTGACAATAATCCTGTAATTGCATTTGTTCCACCTGGACCAGTTGTGACAACGCATACACCAGGTTTTTTTGAAATCCTAGCTGAAGCCTGAGCAGCTAGAGCAGAGGCTTGCTCATGATGATTAAAAATCAAATTTATTTTTTTACTCTTTGAAAGAGAGTCAATTATATGCAGATTTGCGCCCCCAACTACAGAAAAAATATTTTTAATTTTTTTATTTTCTAAATACTTTGTTAATTGATCAGTTAATTTTATTTTATACATAAATTTTTATTACTGTTTAACTTTCGTTTAAAAGTTGTCAATAATAGATAATATTCTTTTTGGATTTATTTCTATTAATTTTTTAATAATCGACCTTGATGAGTCTAATCCTGTTATTAATATAAAATGATTTTTTAAATATTTAATTTTAGTTTTAGTTATTTTTTTTGATACAAGTGGTAAATACTTTTGTTGTCTTCTGGGATCATCATCAAATAAATATTCCATGAATTCAAAATTTGTCTTACCATAATAGGCAAGAATAGGCAGCATCTGAGCAGCCCCAAATCCAGATATTTGTTTATTTTGATTTTTTAAAAAGCCAATTTTTTTGGGGAGATTTTTTTTAAAATTATAAAATTTTTTTTTAACTTCTTTTAAGTCAATCTTATTTTTCAATTTAAATTTTTTTTTAATTTTTTTACCTTTTTTGAACCAAAATGTAATATTGCCACCCCATACTCTATAGTTATATTTGTGCCCAATATACTTACACCCTAATTGATTTATAAGGTATAAAAATGAATTTTCACTAGGATAATGTAAATGTTGATGAAATATTTGATCAAATCTATTTAATCTGATTATTGAGTCTAATGAGGGTGTTTCAATAATAAACATGCAATTTTCATCAACTATATTTATAATTTTTTTCATAGATTTGAAAAAATTTCCCACATGTTCAAACGTATGACTTGAAACCACAAGATCAATTTTTGATTTATTAATTAAATTTTTCAAATTTATAAAATCATTTTTATTATCTATAAATCCTCCTGATATTTTAATTTTTCTGTGATTAAATCTTTTATTTTTCCAAATTGGATCTATTCCAAATACTTTTTCTTTTGAAATTTTAGTTAATTTTTTTGTTAGGTGGAGGTCATTACAACCTATTTCTAAAATATTAGTAAATTTTTTTTTTGTAATTTCATTTATATTTTGCCAAAATTCATCATTCGAACTAGAGGCACTTTTGCTTTCACTTGTTCTATGGGTGTATGTTTTATCATATAGTAAATTTGGATTAATTTGTTTTTTTAATTGTCCATGATTACAATGATCACATATCAGAAATTCATTGTTATAATTTTTAATATTTTCTTTTTTAGAATTAAGATATATTCCTGTTAAAGGAAAGTTTGGCATTTTAAAAATAGGCTCAAGTTTTTCAGAATTACAAAAATTGCAATTTTTAATTATTTTGTTCATTAATTAAAAATCATCAACTTTTTGAAAATAATGCCTAGCTTGTCCTCCTTCTACAGGGACAATTGTACCAATACAAAAAGAAGCTAACTCAGAACATAGCAATGTTACCATTGGACTAATTTCATTTGGATAACCAAATCTTTCTAATGTTGTTCTTTCTTTTAAATATTTTTCTGCATGCTCTGGTCTCTCTTTTAAAACCTTTTGCCAATGCCCTCTTTTAGTAAGCACTAATCCTGGTAACACTGCTGACATTACAACATTATTTTTTTCAGTTGCCAAAACTCTAGCCATAGATCTTGAGTAAGCAGTAAATGCAGCTTTTAGAGAAGAATAAGGAACAGGACCACTATTCTCCATACTTGCTCCAGCAGTTATGTTTACAATTCTCCCCCATTTTTTTTTTGTCATATATGGAATGACTAAATTATTCATTTTTATTGCAACACCCAATACTAACTTAAATAATTCTATCCATTGATCTTCGCTACAGTATGGATCCAATATATTAAGAGTATCACCCACATTATTAACCAAGATATCTATATGTTTGTATTTTTTTATTATTTTTTGGACTAAGAGTTTTGGACCTTTTTTTTTGGAAACATCAATTAAAAAACCATGACAATCTTTATTAATTTTTTTAAGTTCTAAAATAGCTTCTTTTAATGATTTTTTGTTTCTAGAAGAAATAATTACCTTCGCACCTTCTTTTGCTAAATCAAATGCAATTGCATAACCTATACCAGTTGCACCACCTGTGACTACAGCCACTTTATTTTTAATTCCTAAATTCATTTTAATATGCTTTTTTAAGTATTATCATATAACCATTTTTTTCATTAATATTAATTTTAGTTAAATTTGAACTATATTGCGTGCACAGATTTTTATTATACATACAATAACCATTTATTGGAGAATATATTTTAACATTATTTATTTTGATTGAGTCATAAAGAGGTTTTTGATTGTTATGATTCATAGAAAAATATTTTGGCCATGGGTAATTTTGATATAAATTATCATTTTTATAAATTCTTAAAGAATTTTTTCCAAAAAAAATTATAAAAAAGATTATAAAAAAAACATTTATAATGTTTTTAAAATTATATTTAGAAAAATATTTATAAAATATAATTGCTGAATATAGAGATATAAATGATACTATATATGAGTAACCATATCTATAAATCGGAGATTTGACAAACCAAAAAATAATTGAAGTAAATAATAAAAATAAAGTAAAAATTGCAAAATAATTATTTTTAATTTCACGATAATTTTTTTTATGAAAAAATATTCTAAGAATTAGAAAGAATAGTAAAATAAATATAATATAAGGTAGAATTATTTTTAAGATATATTTAAAATGTTTTAATGACCAAAATTGTATCCAATTAAAATTTTTTAAAAATTTATTTCTATCTAAAGATGAATTATTATTATTTTGAAACTTTGAGTATTCTGGCCATCCTTTTGACCATACTTCACTATCTAAAGATATGTTTTCTATTTCTTTTAAATCGACCCAAGAAAGATTATCATAACAGGTTTTTTTAACTGGATAAATTAAACAACCAGTCGTAAGTAAATTTTTTAACAACCAAAGAAATAAAAAACAAATAAGCAAGTATGTTTTCTTGTTCAAGACTATTTTTTTTAAATTTAAAGTCTTCAAAAGTGGCAAAATTAACAAAAAAGACAAAATTAATGTAATTTTATTTGTTATTATAAAAAGTACTAAAATTGAATAGTACAAGAAATCATCAATTGTTTTATTTTTGTTTTTTAAAATTTCAGATAATAAATAAAAAAAGATAAAATGTGCCGGAGCATCATTTCCATATTCACTGTATCGATTCATTTTATAAAAAATATAAATTGATACAAAAAGTAAATAGAAAAAATGTAAATTATAATTTCTATTTTTATTATAATTATAAATTTGTGAAATAAAATTTATAATTAATCCAGAAGCTATTATTGCTTGAGCAAAAATAATGCCATTTGATCTAAATAAATAGTTATTTGAGAAAGCAGATAGATATTGGATTATTGATGTAAGCCCATATCTAAAATGTAAATTAGATAACCCTATAATTATTTTTTCTTCATTAAGAATTTTAATAAACGGAAGGTGGTAAAGACCAGCATCTGGTCTATAAACATCACTTTCAAGAACTAAAAAAAAAATGATAATAGAACTTGCCAAAATGAATCTAAAAAACTTTTTGTTAAAAAAAATTTCTTTTGATTTAAATAGTATAATTAAAGGAATTATGAGAAGAATTGATGATATGATTTTATTTATTGGAAAAAAAAAAATTTATAAAGAGTGAGAAAAAACAAATGATAATTGTTGAATTAATTAATAACTTTGAAAAATAATAAAAATTATTGGTTTCTCTAATTGTTAAAAATATTCCAAATGGAATAAATAAATATAAAATTAAAAAAGAATTAATAAATACACTTATCATATGCAAAAACTATCAGTTATAATTCCAGTATATAACGAGTCAAAGACTATATTAAAGATTATAGATAAAGTATTAAAAGTAAATATTAATAAACAAATAATCGTTGTGGATGATTGTTCTGATGATGACTCTCTGAACAAAATCTTATCTATAAGAAATAAAATTGATAAAATTTTAATTCATAAAGAAAATCAAGGAAAAGGATTTGCTATTAAAACAGCTCAAAAATATATTGATGGAACTCATGTCATTATTCAAGATGCAGATTTAGAATATGATCCTAACGATTATAAAGAATTAATGAAGCCTTTCTTGGATCAAAATATTAGTGTGGTTTATGGGTCAAGAGTATTAAACAAAAAAAGATACAGTTCTCAAAATTTTTCTTCTATAGATAGAGTCTTTTACAATCATGTACTAACAATACTATCCAATTTAATTAACAGTCAAAATTTAACAGATGCACATACTTGCTATAAAATTTTCAGAAGCGATCTTTTTAAATCTATAGAATTAAAAGAAAAAGGTTTTGCCTTCTGTCCAGAAATAACAACAAAAATATCAAAATTAAAAAAAAAAATTATTGAAATTCCAATAAATTACACAGGAAGAAATTATGATGAGGGAAAAAAAATTAAGTTTAAAGATGGAATAGAAGCAATTATTACATTATTTAAATATAAATATTTTAAATAATATGAATTATTTATTTGCGATTTGGACAAAAACACCTGAAGATTATTTCTTTATAAAAGAATTTATGTATTTTCTAAAAAAAAGGAAAATTAATTCTACAATAGTATTTCAAAAAAATAATAATTTCAAAATAAATAATTTCGTTAAAAACGATACTAAGGAAATTTTTTCATCTAATAACAAGTTTATAAATAATATATTTTATTTGTATTTTTTGATATACTTCGCCTTCTTAGTCGTAATAAAAAAACCTAAGAAAGTTTATCTTTACGATTCATACTCTTTGCTATCTATTCTTTTTTTTAAACCTTTTTATTCTGGAAAGATAATTTATCACAACTTTGACTACAGTCCTCATGCTCATTCTTTTTCTCAGAAATTTTTTACCTTCTTTGAAAAATATTTATCTAAATATTTAGAAATTATAATATTCTCAAATGAAAAAAGAGGTGGATTATTTAAAAGATTGTCAAAAATCAAAAAATCTAAAATTTTAACAATTTATAATTGTTTATCAAAAAAAAATACAAAACGTAGAATTAAAAATTTTACTAAAAAAAAATTACTTTTTAGAATTGGATCTATTGGACCAAATCACTCATTGAAGAATTTAATTATTTCTATGAAATATCTTAGTGACGATTATACTCTTTTGCTTTGTGGAAAGATTACTGATAATGATTTCTATACTCAAATTAAGAAACTAATTGTTTCTAATGATCTTGGAAATAAAGTTAAAATTAAAACATCTGTTAAAAATAATTATTGGAAAAAAAAGTTAACCACAGCGGCCATTGGAATAGCCCTGTATGAAAATTCAAGAAACAATATAAGTCACAAATATATGTGCGGTGCATCACAAAAAATCAACGCATATTTGTCAGAAAGTTTACCGCTTTTAGTATCAAATGATAAACAATATGTTGATTTAAACAAACAATATAAGTGTTGCATTAATGTAAACATAAAAGACCCTTATGACATTTCAAGATCAATTAAAAAAATTTTTCTAAATAAAAAAAAATATACTAGATTAAGAAATAATTCATATAAAGCTTTTTTAAAAGAGTTTAATTTTGAAAAACAAATAGATAAAATAAAAAATTATATATGATATTAATTTCACATAGAGGTAATCTGGATGGACCTAAATTCGATAAGGAAAATTCACCAAACTATATCAAAAACGCTATAGACAAGGGTTACAATGTTGAGATTGATGTATGGTTTAAAGATTCTTTTTTTTTAGGTCATGATGAACCTTTGTACTCAATAAAACCAGAATATTTAATTAATGATAAACTATGGTGCCATGCTAAAAATATTGACGCTGTAGAAGCTTTAAAAAATATCAATGCTCATTTCTTTTGGCATCAGAATGACGATATCACGTTGACTAGCAAGGGTTACTTTTGGACTTATCCTGGAAAAAAAATATTCAAAAATAGTATTTGCGTCCTTCCTGAAAAAGCATCTTATCAAAAGTTTGAATGTGCAGGTATATGTTCAGATTATATTACTCAATATGATTTTAAAAATGTTTAGATTTTTTATTTTAAAATTAATTAGATTAATTTCTTTTTTTCCGTCAAAATTTAAAGTTAAATTTTTAAACAATTTTATAAAAGAATTAAATGATAATGACTCAACTTTTTATTATACTTTTAATTATAGGAATAAATTTTTTAAAGAAAGTAAAAATAAAGTTAAATTTAATACAGCAATAATAATACAGGGCCCAATATTAAGAAAAAATAATTTTACAATAAATACAATCAATCTTTATATTAAACAATGTAAATCAACTATAATTTTATCAACATGGAAAAATGATCTTTCTCAAAAAGAAATATTAAATTTAAAAAAAAAAGGTGTTAAAATTATTATTAATGAACCGCCAAAAGTTGCTGGGCCAGGTAATATTAATTTTCAATTGAGAACTACTTCAGAGGCTTTAAAGCTTTCTTTAAAATTAGGGAATAAATTCAGTATCAAAACCAGAACTGACTGTCGTATATACTTAAATAATTTCGATGAAAATTTATTTAAATTCCATAACTTTTATTTAAAAAAAATACCTTCAATAAAAATAGGATCAACAAGTTTAACTAGATCTAAAAGATTGTTTGGTATTTCAGATATTTTTATGTATGGAGTTACAAAAGAATTATTAAGTTATTTCCCAAAATGCTATGATCAAAAAGTATTTGATAAATTTAGGAAATTTTTAAATAAACTAAAAAACAAAGACAAGAGATTTCTTAAAGATAGTTATAAATGTATTCCAGAGAACTTTTTGAGTTATAATTACATTACTAAAAATATTAATAGAAAAATTAATTATAATCCAAAAGATTATTATAGATGTTTAAAAAATTACTTTTTAATAATTGACAATTCAGCTCTTGATTTTTTTTGGTATAAATATAATCATCAATTTGAGTTTAGAGACAAAGAGTATAATAATGATGTTTTATACTCATATTTATCTCATTTAAGATGGTTAAAAATTAATTTTTAGAATGATAAAAACAATTATATTTGATTTAGATGGTGTACTGTTAAGTACAAAAAAAATTCATTTTTTGGCCTTAAATAAAGCTCTTAAAGAAATAGAAAATTTTAATATTTCGTATTCTGATCACATAAAAATTTTTGATGGTTTACCAACCATAAAAAAATTAGAGATTTTAATAAAAAGGAAAAAAATCAAGAAAAAAAATTTGAAGAAGATAAATAAATTAAAGCAAATCTTTACAGCTGAAATTTTATCGAGAGAAATTAAATACGACGCTAATTTAGAAAAAATGTTCAAAAAGTTAAAAAAAAACTTTAAAATTGGAATTGCAACAAATTCAATTGACTCAACTTTGTCACTATGTATTAAAAAATTAAAAATTAGCAAATATTTAGATTATTGTATTGGAACAAATAATTTAAAATTTACGAAACCTCATCCAGAGATTTATCTAAAATCTTTAATAAGTATGGAGTCCAAACCAAGTGAGACTCTTGTTTTGGAAGACTCTTATTATGGAAGAATGGCTGCAAAAGAAGCAAATTGCAGACTAATGCCTATAAAGTATGTTAGAGAGGTAAATTATAGTAATATCATGAAGTTTATAAAGAATATAAATAAAGATAATAAAACATTAAAAAAAAATAATTGGGAAGACTCAAATCTTAATATTTTGATACCAATGGCAGGTGCTGGTTCCAGGTTTGAAAAGGCTGGATATACATTTCCCAAGCCATTAATTGAAATTCATGGTAAAACAATGATACAATGGGTTTTAGATGGATTAGGTTTGAAAGGAAACTATATCTTTATAATTAGGAAAGAGCATCAAAAAAAATACAATATCAAACACCTTCTAAAAGCTCTGGTTCCAGATTGTAACATTATCGAAAATGATGAAATTACAGAAGGTGCAGCTTGTACAACTTTGTTAGCTAAAAAAATAATTAATAAAAATGTTCCTCTTATAATAGCAAATTCAGACCAGTTTATAGAATGGAATAGTGGAAAATCCATGTATAAATTTACTGATAAGAATGCTGATGGTGGAATTTTAATTTTTAAATCTTTTCACCCAAAATGGTCTTATGCAAAAACTGATGAAAATGAAAAAGTAATAGAAGTGGCTGAAAAAAAAGTAATATCAGATAAAGCAACAGTAGGTGTATATTATTGGAAAAAAGGAGCAGATTATGTAAGTTTTGCTGAAAAAATGATTAAAAAAAATATTAGAGTAAACAATGAGTTTTATGTTTGTCCAGTTTTTAATGAAGCAATTCAAAAAGGTAAAAAAATTTTAATTGAAGAAATAGATAAGATGTGGGGTCTTGGAACACCTGAGGATTTGGATTATTTTTTAAAATATTATTAAAAATTTAAATAAAGTGGCAAGAAACATTATAAATAAGAAATCTAAAATTTTTCTGACAGGTCACAAAGGTCTGGTTGGCTCAGCAATACTTAGACAACTAAAAATTCAAGGATATAAGAAAATTTTAACAGTATCTAAAAAAAAGTTAGATTTAAGAAGTCAAAAAAAAGTTGAGACATTTTTAAAAAAAAATAAACCAGATGTTGTAATTAATGCAGCCGCAACAGTTGGTGGTATATATGCTAATAATAAGTATAAAGCAGATTTTATTTTTAATAATTTAGCCATACAAACAAACATTATTCACTCATCATATCAAAATAAAGTAAAACAATTAATTTTTTTAGGATCTAGCTGTGTATACCCCCGAGACTGTAAGCAGCCAATTAAAGAGTCTTATCTTTTACAGAGTGAAATTGAGAAAACTAATGAACCCTATGCAATAGCAAAAATAGCTGGAATAAAAATGTGTGAAAGTTATAATTTTCAATATAACACTAATTTTAAATGCTTGATGCCATGTAATACTTATGGTCCTAATGATAACTACAATCCTTTAACATCACATTTTTATCCTGCCCTAATATCAAAAATTTTTAAGGCAAAAGAAAAAAAACAAAAAAGTATTACAATTTGGGGGAATGGAAAAGCTAGAAGAGAATTGATGTATGTTGATGATCTTGCTAAAGCATGCATATTTTTTTTCAATAAAAATACTAAAGAGAGCCTAATAAATGTAGGTAGTGGTGTTGAAAAAACAATCACAGAATTTGCTAAATTTATTATGAAAAAAGCTAAAATTAAGCTTAAAATTAAATATGATAAAAATAAACCCAATGGTACTCCTAGAAAAATACTAGACTCAACTTTAGCTTTAAAATACGGATGGAAAGCAGAAATTAATTTAGACTCAGGTTTAGAGCTAGTAGCCAAATCTTTAAAAATTAAAAATATCTAAACTGTTTTGTTAAAAAAAAAATTTAACTTTAAAAATGATGAAGATATATCATCAATAAAATATTCTTTAGATAAAAATTCTAAATTTTCTTTATTATCTTTATTTCGAGATATCTATGATCTTTTAATAAGAAGAAATTTTTATAAAATTTATTACAATAATTTTTTTAAAAACCAGAAATATAATATAGATTTGGTATTACCTGCGAAAGGATTCTCAGATCGGTTAAGAAAGAATAAATTAAATAATTTAAAGAGTATTAAAAATAAATCAATTTTATCGATTGGATGTGGAAACGGATTTGATATCGTTAATTGGCTAAAATTCAATCCAAAAAGTATAATGGCAATTGATCTTCTTAATTACAGTTCTTCTTGGAAAAAAATGAAAAATTATGCACTTGAAAAAAAATTTCATACAAATCTAGAATTTAAACAAGTGGACATTTTAAATTTGAATGTATCAAAAAAATACGATTTTATTGTGAGTGATGCAGTATTTGAACATTTAAAAGATTTTAAAACAGTTATAACTTTTTGTAAAAAAATTCTAAAAAAAGACGGTATAATATATGCAAGTTATGGGCCTCTTTGGTATAATTATGGTGGTGATCACTTTTCTGGAAGAGATAAATTAGAAAATGGCTTTAATCATATTCTGCTAAATAAAAAAGATTACAAGAAATATTTTGATAAAAATGTTGGTGATTTAAATTATGAAATTACAAAAAAAGGTTCAGGAGGTCTATTAGTCAAAAAAGATTTATTTTCTAAATTACTTCCAAATCAATATATGGATATATATAAAAAAAATAACCTTCAACC
>MDTB01172100.1_pt1 | contig 70003 bp, 70 predicted proteins | sample 811161 | NCBI WGS metagenome assembly MDTB01 (sample SAMN05326650, study PRJNA326480) | marine metagenome | isolation source: seawater | place: Mediterranean Sea | collected 2009
AGCCACGGATGCTTCTCCGGCATTGGCCTCCGCTTCTGATGCATCGCCACCTTCACTGAAATCCTCAGCCGACACGGGTGCATCTGGTTGAGCTTCAAGAATCGAGTCTGCCATCGCTTCTACAAAGAGGCTGATCGATCTGATGGCGTCATCGTTTCCAGGAATAACGTAGTCGACACCTGACGGGTCGCTGTTGGTATCAACGATACCAATCACAGGAATACCTAGTTTGTTGGCTTCCGTCACAGCAATACGTTCGTGATCCACGTCGACGACGAACATCGCATCCGGTAACCCCTCCATATCCTTAATCCCACCCAGTCCTGTTTCGAGCTTGTCCAGTTGACGCTGTCGGGTGAGCGCTTCTTTTTTGGTGAGCTTCGCAAACGTGCCGTCTTCAGACTGTGTCTCAAGCTCACGCAACTTACGGATAGACTGACGAATGGTCTTGTAGTTGGTCAGCATGCCACCCAGCCAACGATTGTCGACATAAGGCTGACCACAACGCTCAGCTTGAGCCTTGACCACCTTACCGGCGTTTCGCTTTGTGCCAACAAACAAAATTTTATTCTTCTTTGCTGCGAGCGAACTAACGTAGTTACACGCTTCGGTGACGGCCGGGACCGTTAGTTCAAGGTTGATGATATGAATATCGTTTCGGGCACCAAAGATGTACTGTCGCATCTTCGGATTCCAGTACCTGGTCTGATGACCAAAGTGAGCACCTGCCTCAAGCAGGTTGCGCATGGATACGCCTGCCATAAATGACTCCGGATTGTATCGGGTTAACACTGCCACTGAGTCCCATGATCCAACCGGCGACGCCGTCGCAGGCACCCAAATCATGTGCCGGACCAGTGTGATTATTTGCTGAAAATCTTAGAATCCTGCGAATTCAGGGGTTCTCTGTACTCCAGCGGCGCGGTTTATACCATATTGAACCCCTCAAATAAACGTCGGAGCCCTCCCAAGGGCCGCTGACAATCACAGATCTAGGTCCGATCTGGTATAGTCTGCCAGCTGAGCCACATCGCACGAATCCCAGTGATCAACATCAAAACACCAGAAGAAATCGACAAAATGCGCGCTGTCGGGCGGCTGGCCGCTGAGCAGCTCGAAATGATTGAGGAGCACATCAGACCCGGGGTGACCACTGCCGAACTCGATCGTATCTGTCACGAATTCACTGTAGTGCATCAACAGGCAATACCCGCCCCGCTCAACTACAAGGGTTTTCCGAAGTCGATATGCACATCTGTCAACCATGTTGTCTGTCACGGGATACCCAGTGATGAGAAACAGCTGAAGAACGGCGATATTGTTAATATCGATGTGACGCCAAAACTGGATGGCTACCATGGGGACTCGTCAAAGACGTTTCTCGTAGGGGAGCCATCCGTACTTGCAAAAAGGCTGGTTCAGGTCACCCAGGAATGTCTTTATCGTGCCATTCGTTGCGTCAAGCCTGGCTCGAAACTGGGAGATATCGGGCACGCAATCCAGACGTTTGCCGAGAAACAACGCTTTTCCGTGGTACGTGAATATTGTGGCCATGGCATTGGCCGGATCTTCCACGATGAGCCCCAGATCATGCACTACGGGCGTCCCGGAACCGGGATCGAACTGCACCCCGGGATGACGTTCACCATTGAGCCGATGATCAATGCAGGAAAGGCAGCCGTCAAACTACTGAAAGATGACTGGACGGTCGTCACCAAGGATCACAAACTCACTGCGCAGTGGGAACACACGATTCTCGTCACCGAAACCGGCTATGAAATCCTGACACTGCGCAGCGATGACACCATCGACCACTGCGGCTGAGGTATTTCATTGACGACGCCCGATGCGAGCATGGACGATGCTGTTTTGCGCCTGACCGAGGATCTGACCTCTCAGCGCGTCCCTATCCCAGTCTTCAAGCAACACCTGAGAGAATACAGGGAACGACTGAAGCAACGCTTTTTTGACGGCGAAAATGCAAACATTCTGGTTCATGAACACGCTCGTTTTCTGGACGCGTTGCTGACGCTCGCCTGGGAACGGTTTAACTGGAATGAGAACCTGCGGAGCTGGCGCAAGACCCGAATTTCACTCATTGCTGTCGGTGGCTATGGGCGTGGTGAACTGCATCCTTCGTCGGACATTGATCTTCTGATCCTGCTTGAGCGCAACCACTACCAACTGCACGCAAGCAACATCCAGAGTTTTCTCACCCTGCTTTGGGACATCGGACTCGAGGTCGGTCATAGTGTCCGCTCCATTAAAGACTCCAGTCGCCTGGCTCGTGCGGACGTGACCGTCATCACGGCCATGATGGAGGCACGAACCATCACGGGCAGCGATGAACTTCGGGCGCTGATGGTCAAACAGACGGCTGTACGTCGAATGTGGTCGGCGAAAGCGTTTTTCGAAGCCAAGATAAACGAACAGTATGATCGTCACCAGAAATCAGATCACACCGAGTACAGCCTTGAGCCCAACGTCAAAACGTCCCCCGGTGGTTTACGCGATATCCAGACCGTCATGTGGATCGCGAAGCGTCGCTTTGGTGCCGTGACCTTCGATGATCTCGTCGAACAGAATTTTCTGACGCCCTCGGAAAGAGACATTCTGGCCGACGGACAGTCCCTATTGTGGAAAATCCGTTTCGGACTACACGCCATTACCGACAAAGAAGAAGATCGACTCCTTTTCGAGTATCAGAAAGAGCTGTCGAGTCTTCTGGGTTTCGAAGACAATGACCAGCTTGCCGTTGAACAGTTCATGCAGCAGTACTACCTCTCGGCGATGCAGATCCGGATGGTCACCGAGTTGCTGTTACAACACTTCGACGAAGCGATCCTGCGTGCGAACGAACGAGTTCGAGTCAGCCCCGTCGATAAGTACTTCCGGATCGCAAACGATTACATTGAGGTGACCTCTCCTGACGTCTTCGTTCGGCACCCACCGGCATTGCTCAAGATCTTCGTTGCCATGGGAAAAGATGCAGAAATCAAGGGCATTCGGGCGGCGACCGTCAGGCTAATCCAGGCCTCGGTCGACCTGATCGACGATGAGTTCAGAAGCAATCCGGAGGTGACCGAGCTCTTCCTGACACTGCTCAGATCCGGTGAGCATCTGTTCTCACAACTACGAAGAATGGAACGCTACGGGATCCTCGGCGCCTACATTCCGGAATTCCAGCACATTATCGGTCAAATGCAGTTCGATCTGTTCCACATCTATACCGTTGACGCACACACACTGCAGGTCGTACGCAATATGCGCCGCTTCCGATATAAGAATCGGGAGCAGGAATTCCCAATTGCAGCCCACATCCATGCGCGTCTGCCCAAGATCGAACTGCTGTACATTGCAGGCCTATATCACGACATCGCCAAGGGAATGGGGGGTGATCATTCGCAACTCGGTGAGGATATGGCGGTCTCTTTCTGTGAACGACATGGCCTCTCAACCTGGGACACCAATCTTGTCGCGTGGCTCGTCCGCAATCATCTGGTCATGTCCGGGACTGCGCAACGCAAAGACATTTCGGACCCGGAGGTGATTCGAGAGTTTGCATTATTCGTTGCCGATCAGGTTCGGCTGGACTACCTCTATGCCCTAACTGTGGCCGACATCAACGCCACCAATCCCACCCTATGGAACGGATGGCGAGCGTCGCTCATGCGTGGACTGTATCTCGAAACGAAAAAACAGCTACGCCAGGGTCTTGAAAACTACGTCGACCGATCCGAATACATCCATGAAAATCAGGAACACGCCATTTCACGTCTGGCTGAACATGGTCTGACCCTAAGGGAGATCGTGGAAGCGTGGGGACATGTGGATGAAGACTACTTCGTACGCGAATCCATCAGTGACATCAGCTGGCACACGATCGGCATTCACGAACACGAGGACAACAACGTGCCACTTGTACTGATCAGGAACGGGTCCGTAACTCGTCGCGATGAAGGTGCAACACACATTTTTATTCACTCACACAAACGCGCCACACTTTTCCGGGATTCAGTCAACGCACTAGTGCGACTGAACCTCGACATCGTTGATGCGCGCATTGCTGAATCTGTATCGGGCTTTATGTTTTACACGTTCATCATTCTGAACGATCAAGGACAACCCGTAAGCGAAGGGTACCAGTTTGAGAACATACGCAGTACCCTACTTCGCCATATCATGTCTGACGATGAGATTTCACCGGAACGACACCGGACCCCCCGCATACTGAAACCATTTAGTTTTAAAACAGAAATCATCCTTAGCCACGACGAAGCCCGAGGATACACCATCCTTCAGGTCACCACACCTGACCGGCCTGGTTTGTTGGCCCTGATTTCCGACGTGTTCATGACCTATCGACTGCAATTGTTGAATGCGCGGATCACAACGCTCGGAGAACGGGTTGAGGACCTGTTTTATCTTGTCGATGCGGACGGCAACATGCTCGAGGACGAACGCATCGGCAGACCGTTGGTCAGTGAACTGCAGGAAAGACTGAATCAGTTTCTCGAGGAAGCAGCCGCATGAATCGTTTTCTCACCACACTAAAACCCTACCCCTTTGAACGACTGAACAGATTGCTGGCAGATGTCGTGCCCGCCGACAAACCACCAGTCCCACTTTCGCTGGGTGAACCCAAGCACCCAGCACCAGACTTTCTGATTGATATGCTGGCAGATCACGCGTTCTTGCGCACTGGCGTAGGCACCTATCCTCCGACCAAAGGCATGCCTGAATTGCGACAGGCGATCTCATCGTTCGCGAGTCGGCGGTACGGTCTTGCACACTCCCCGGACCCGGATACTCAGGTTCTTCCCGTCAACGGAACGCGTGAAGCATTGTTTGCGTTTGCACAGGTTGTCATCGACAACACCTCTCCGTCACTCACATTGATCCCCAACCCTTTCTACCAGATTTACGAAGGTGCGGTTTTTTTGGCAGGCAGTGAGCCTCGGTTTGTGAACTGTACGGAAGCCACGGGACACTGCCCATCGCTGTCCGACATCGATTCCGATACGTGGCGACAGTGTCAACTGATCTATATTTGTAATCCAGGAAACCCGAGTGGCGCCGTGATGGACCTGTCGTCATTGCAAGATCTCATTGCCCTCTCTGATGAATACGATTTTGTCATCGCGTCTGACGAGTGTTATTCAGAGATCTATTCGGACGATAGTGCGCCGCCCCCAGGCCTACTGCAGGCAGCAGATGCAATGGGCCGCAGCGACTATAAAAACTGTATGGTATTCAACAGTCTGTCCAAACGCTCTAGCCTGCCCGGGCTTCGATCAGGTTTTGTCTGTGGCGACGCGCGTTACATCGAACAATTTCTGTTGTACCGCACATACCATGGGTCTGCGATGTCAGTGCACAATCAACACGTCAGTGCGGCAGCCTGGTCTGATGAGGCCCACGTTGTTGCCAACCGCACTGAGTATCGAAAGAAATATGACGCGGTCCTGGAGGTCCTGTCAAAGCATTGGCCCCAGGCTCAACCGGCAGGCGGGTTCTATCTCTGGCCAGAGACACCGATTGATGACCTCCGGTTTACTCAGCAACTTCTAAAACAACAGAACGTCAAGGTGGTTCCTGGACAGTATCTGGCACGGGATACGCCGCAAGGGAATCCGGGCCAAAACCGGGTTCGCCTGGCATTAGTGGCCACGATGGATGAATGTGTCGAGGCGGCAGAACGTATCGTCTCTTTTATTGCTGCTGGACAGTTCGAGTAGTCAGCCGAGTGGTGAGCAAAGTGCAGCCAGGCTGAACATCTGGCGTACTTAATTTCCGCAGCGCTCGATCACTTTCAACGTACTTTTAAAAGGGGATTGCTCGATGGTGAAGATTTACGGCATCAAGAATTGTGACACCATGAAAAAAGCGCGTCGTTATCTGGATGAAAACAATATTGATTACACCTTCCATGACTACCGCGCCGATGGCGTCCCAGAAAGTGATGCCAAGTCCTGGATCAAAGAACTTGGGACTGACGCCCTGATCAACCGTCGCGGTACCAGCTGGCGTAAACTACCGGACGCCATCAAGGAAAATCTGGACGACAACAGAGCGCTCACCCTTATGTGCACGAACCCCGCTGTTATCAAACGACCTCTCCTGGATCTGGGAGATCGTCGTATCCTCGGCTTCAAACCTTCCGAATACGACGCTTTATTCGGGCAAATAGGGTTTGGCTAAGCAAGAGACTCAACACGGCGGCCTTCGCCGAAGAAGGCGCCTGTGGTCCTCCTCGCGGATACCGTATAATTAAACGTCGCCGGCAGAGCATCCCACTAACATGTGATTCGCCGGGCGACACAAGCAGGCATTATCTGCAGGTAAAAATGACAAACGAGGAACGAGCATGTCTTTTTTCAGCATCGGTCTGGGTGTCGGAACCCAGAACCGCAGCGGTCAGTGGCTTGAAGTGTACTATCCTGCACCGATCTTCCAACCCGATGACACGACAGTGTCACAGTTCTTAAGACCTGTCGATTACCACGACGGTAACACCGCGATCGAATTGACCGACGACACCATCGATAAACTAATTGCGTCGGTCGAAGATGTTACACAAAAGGACATCCTGACCCAATTCAAAACATCAGATCAGCCTCGTGTGATCACGTTTCTCGCCACAGACGACGAGATCGGATCAACACCCGAGGCCTATCTAAAGCTCCACCTTCTGTCACATCGTGCAGTGAAACCGAACAATGTGAATCTTGACGGCATCTTCCCACAGTTGCCCAACGTCGCCTGGACCAGCGAAGGCGCGATCGATGTTGAAGAACTGACGGGGCGTCAAATGGCTGCGCGCCTTCGAGGTGAAGTCCTTGAAGTCCAGTCCATCGATAAATTTCCGAAACTAACTAACTACCATGCACCGAGTGGTGTCCGTATCGCACACACAGCTAGGGTTAGACTCGGAGCTTATCTTGGCGAAGGCACAACCGTCATGCACGAAGGCTTTGTGAACTTTAACGCCGGTGCAATGGGGCCCAACATGATTGAGGGAAGACTCTCTCAGGGTGTGATCATGGAAGCCGGCAGCGACCTTGGAGGTAGCGCAAGTACCATGGGCACTCTGTCAGGAGGTGGTGAAATCATCATCACCATCGGCAAGGATTGTCTGATCGGTGCTAACGCTGGTACGGGTATTCCACTCGGCGACAACTGTACGATTGAAGCAGGCCTCTACATTACTGCCAGCACCTTTGTTCAGGTCCTCGACAACGATAAGAACCCGGTTCAAACAGTGAAAGCGCGGGAACTGGCTGGTCAATCTGACGTGCTATTTATTCGCAATTCCAAAACAGGAATGGTCGAGTGCAGAACCAACAAGCAGGCTCGCGAATTGAACGATATTCTCCATGACCACAACTGACTCAATGGCTAATGATCCGACCCTGGCGCTGACCTGTGATCTCATTCGTCGGCCATCAGTGTCTCCTGAAGATGGTGGGTGTCAGCAGCAGATGGCCGCGTTCCTCGAAAAGTTAGGGTTCTCCGTCCAGCACATGCGTTTCGACGATGTCGACAACCTCTGGGCAACCCTGGGTGATAGTGGGCCAGTTTTCGCTTTCGCAGGCCATACCGATGTGGTGCCCCCTGGATCGCTCGAACATTGGGAGACAGACCCGTTTGTTCCTGAAGTTCGAGACGGGACCTTGTTCGGGCGCGGGGCGGCAGATATGAAAGGTGGTCTCGCTGCAATGCTAACAGCGACCGAGCAATTTCTTACTGGCGATCGTCGACCCAATGGGATTCTGGCTTTTCTGATTACGAGCGACGAGGAAGCGGACGCAATCAACGGCACTGTCAAAGTCATGAGCGCACTTAAGGAAGCCGGAATACACATCGACTACTGTCTCGTGGGCGAACCCTCTAGTCGTGAAACGCTTGGTGATGTGATCCGTGTTGGGAGGCGGGGCTCGCTGTCTGGCGCCCTTACCATCCATGGCATCCAGGGTCATGTGGCTTACCCAGATGATGCGCGCAACCCTATTCATGAGGCAGCCCCCGCACTTACAGAACTCGTGGGTACCCAGTGGGACCAGGGGAACGAATTTTTTCCAGCGACGACTTGTCAGATCTCCAACATCAATGCAGGCACAGGCGCGAATAACGTCATCCCTGGTGAACTCAACATACTGTTCAATTTCAGGTTCTCTCCCGAATCAAGCGAAGATGCACTCCGCTCCAAAACAGAAGAAATTCTGATCCGACACGGTCTGAGCTTTGACCTGCGTTGGCGCCTCTCCGGTCAGCCATTCCTGACAACCGGAGGCACTCTGATCCCTGCAGTGGTTGAAAGTATCCGGAACATCACAGGTATCGAAACGGAGCTATCGACCTCCGGCGGCACCTCTGATGGTCGCTTCATCGCACCCACCGGGACCGAGGTTGTCGAGCTGGGCGTCCGCAATGCCACCATTCACAAGGTGAACGAGCAAGTCAGCATCGCTGAACTCAGACAGCTGACTCGCGTCTACCAGGATATTCTGGAGCGCATCCTAGGGTGATCTATCCGGATCTCGAAATCTACGTCAAAGGACAGCGTCCTGAAGATCTACTGTCGTGGGTTAACGAACGTGTTGGCATCGTTTCTCAGCAGGAGGTGAAACGTGGCGGTAAAGAGACTTTCGAGATGATGGTAGGCGACCCTCCCTGCCTGTGTCTGCTGATCTGCCGCGTCAACGGGACCTATTCCTCCATCTGGTTCAATGGCCGTGATCTTCCCTGGTCCAGCGACGTTGGCTGCGCGACTGATTGCGCCAACACGTTCGATACCGAGGTGCGATGCCAGGACCCTGAGGGCGATGCATGGCTCAGCATTAAGGGTATGCGCCAATCGATCGTCGAATGGTGAGCCCCCGCTGGTGAAGTCCGATGGTTTATCGTCCAGAGCGCCCATCGTTTCTACAACATTACGTTGCGGGTTGTTCAAGTAATGCGGTTGATCCTCTACGTCCTGGCGGGCCTGCTCGCTTTTCTGGTCTGTATCGCTGCGTTCCTGCCTGCCTCACCCGCATGGCAACACATTTTCATCCCGCGATTGCAGTCGATTCCCGAATTGGTTGTGACCGGCGTTGATGGCACCATATGGAACGGACGAGCGGGATTTAGTTACCGTGCATTTCCAACCTCAACCCTGACGTGGTCTGTGTCACCGCTGGCGCTTGCGGCTGCAGCCGGCGAGGGAGATCTCCGACTAGCTGGCGAGGGTCATGACATCAACGCCCGTATCGGTTTAGAAGGTGGTGGATTCATCCTGACCGATGGTCAAGGTCTGATCGACGCGAGTTTCATCAACAGTATGAGTGAGGGTATTGGTCTGACCTTTCCCGGTGAAATTGTCCTCAGTAACATCAAAGGGAAGGCTTCGCGACGATGGTTTACAGACGCCAGCGGCGATCTTGCCTGGGAGGGGGGGACGATCGCGACGCGAACGCTCAGCGGGATGATTTCCTACGATTTACCCCCTCTGACGGGCCAGTTGTTGATGGAAGGCGAAAAGTTGAAACTCACACTACAACATGATGGCGATAGCTTCATGGATATCAGCCTGGGACCTGACGGATGGGCAAAAGTGGATATTTACAAATCCCTGTTTCAACACGCCGGACTCAACATACCGGGAGGCGAAGACCTGCCCGAACCAGTCGTGCAGGTCGAAGAAAAGTTGTTTTGATGGGATGGAACCGCCATCATACTGTTTGTTTACAGCAGGAACGGACATGGAATCCGTCCTCTATCTAGTCAACCAGCACGCGCGAAAGTTGAGTATTCTGATGACACTGCTGCTCGCGGTCTGGATCGGTGTCATTATGGCGCAGGGTGCACTGTTCGTGTTGGCGGAGCAAACAGCTAGTGTTACACCGATGGTGCCAACCTCCACACAGAGATCCGTTTCACAGGCGAAGGCGCCGCGGATCGACGTGGCGGCACTGAACCTATTTGGCGAGGTCGATGCCGAACCCGCCGCAGTTGCAGTTGACGCACCGCGCACCAGTCTGAATCTACAACTATTGGGCGTTTTCAGCGCGACGGATCCGAAACGAGCCTCGGCGATTGTCTCAGAGGTTGGTAAGCAGGGACTGCTGTATCAAGTCGATGACAAAATGCCTGGAAACGCAACGTTGTCATCTATACACGTCGATCACATCCTGATCAAACGTGGAGGCCGGCTCGAAAAACTGACGTTTCCGGGAACAGACACCGGCAAGACCGTCGCACGCCAGACGTCATCAAGGGTCGACAGCCGCACAATCTCAAATCGACAAACATTCAGTAGCTCAAGCCGTCTCGAACAAATTCCGGACCGCCTGACACAACGTCGCCAGCAGATTCTTAGCCGGGGAAACAACGCGAGAGATCCAGGAATCGTCTTACGATCCTATATCAACGATAACCGCGATGTACTGCAGCAGAATCCTGGCGAAGTCCTGAGCCAGTTAGGCATATCACCCGTCGTCGATGGCGAAGCACAGGGCTATCGCATCGGTAATGAGGTTGCGAGTGATGTACTAACTCGTGCCGGTTTGATGCGCGGTGACGTGATCCTTTCTGTTAACGGTCAGCCGGTGGGTAACATGTCTAATGACCAGGTATTAATCGATCAGGTGATGGCACAAAAGCGGGTTCGTGTCGGTGTGCAGCGCAAGCAACGTAAATTCTACTTGACGGTACCTATCCCCTGATGATGAACGACTCGACCGAAGTTAAGCAGGGAGACCACAAGCCGCGGTTAACCAAACTGATGCAAATCCACCTTGTTATATCGTTGATCACGGGCGTTCTGATGTTAACTTCACCAAGTGCAGCCTGGGCGGAGTTCACCCTAAACCTCAAAGATGCTGATCTAAAACATTTCATTGCCAAGGTGGCAGACATTACCGGCAAGACGTTTGTTGTCGATCAGCGCGCCAACAATAGTCCCATCAAGGTCACGATCATCTCATCGACACCGATGACCGAGACAGAGGTGTATGAAGTCTTCCTAACTGTATTGCGCATTCACGGGTACGCGGCGGTACCTAGTGGCAATGTGGTCAAGATCATTCAGCAGGTCCTGGCCAAACAGAGTCCAAGCGACGCGGACTTCGCATTGACCGCCAATGGCGAACAGATTGTCACGCAGGTGATCGAGGTCCAGAACACCTCCAGTGAAGACCTGATCAAGTCCATCCGACCGCTGCTGCCACAATATGGCCACATGGCAGCGTTAACGACACCGAACGTGCTGATTGTTGCTGACCATGCCGACAATATCCGGCGCTATCGGGACATGATCAAGCGTATCGATGTCGCGGACACATCAACGGTCGAGATATACCATCTCGAGGAAGCCTGGGTCGAGGACATCGTGGTGCTGCTGGAACAACTAGCTCCCGAAGAAATTGGCAAGGCCGCCAAAGGTCCTTCAAAGGTCAACATTGTCGCCAGTGAACGGACCAATAGCCTCGTACTGAGAGGACAGCCAGCGGCCATTGGAAAGATCACAACGCTCGTACGAGCACTGGATACGCCCACAAATCGCAGCGGCACGATACAGGTCGTCAGGCTGGCTCATTCGGACGCCAAAGATCTTGCAGAAATCTTGAAGAACCTCGTGGAAACGGGAAGCAGCGTTAGCGATCAGCAGGGTCAGGACGTCCCGGTCAGTATACAGGCCGATGAGTCGATCAACGCACTGGTGATCCGTGCAAACCCGACAACCATGGTCGAGCTCAAGAACACAATCGCCCTACTGGATATCAGGAGACTACAGGTCTTGATCGAGGCCGCTGTCGTTGAGGTCACGACTGACTTTACACGTCAGCTGGGGACGGAACTTGCTGTCGGTGATGCGAGTGGAGAAAACTTCCCAATCGGACTGACAGCGCCATCAGGAACTCTCGCCGCAGCCCTACAGTCGCTGGCACTAAACGCCCCTAGTCCGCTCTCCCTGGGTGACGCACCACTTGTCGCTGGCGGACGAGTGAGTGAAACCTCAACGTCATTCGCAGCCATTATCCGCGCACTGTCCACAAATACTGATGTTGAGTTGCTATCGACACCTAGCATCACCGCGGTGGATAATGAAGAAGCGAGGATAGTCGCAGGTCAAAATGTCCCGTTCAGAACGGGTTCAACCGGGACCGGTGGCAATGGTGTCACCAATCCGTTTACGACCATCGAGCGTCAGGACGTCGGGCTGACGCTGAACGTGACGCCCCACATTCACGACGGCAGTCTCGTTCGACTCGAGATTCGTCAAGAAGTCTCCGAAGTCGATCCATCCAGTCTTGGCTCAATTGGAATAGATGGCTCAGCGGATCTGATCACCAACACGCGTGAAATCGAAACCACGGTGCTTGCCGACAATGAGGAAGTTGTCATATTGGGTGGATTGATCCGCGACAAAACAACGCAAACAGATGTCCGGGTACCTATATTAGGCAACATCCCGATACTGGGGAACTTATTCAAGAGCACCAGTCGTGATGTTGAGAAACAGTATCTGCTCGTTTTTCTTCGTCCAACCGTGCTAGATGACTCTGGCTCCATGAAACAGGCGACGGAACGAAAGTTCAGCCATATTCCAGACGATTCGAATGAGGGGCGCACCAGCGAAGACATCCCAGAACTATTCGATGGCGGGAGCTGAACCTCAGGCTCGAGTTTCAAAACCGGAGATTTTCCGGCGGCTGAACAACTTTCGTTTTCGTCTAAGCCGGGCGTGGTTGAACACATGGATCAACCCGACCGTACTGAACTGTGATGAGTCACTCGGCATAGAACAGGGCGACCCCGTCGCCTACGTCCTGCCGCATCGTTCCCTGGCCGATCTCCTCGTCGTCGACCATGCACTGCGTGAGGCTAATCTCCCCGCTGTCGTGGAACCGGTCGCACACGCAAACGAAGATCGTTCCTTCTTTTTTCTGGGGCATCCGCATGGATGGTTCGGTCGAAGGATGCAGGCACGCCCATCCCCGCGAATGGATCGTCTCCTCACAGCCCAGCGTGAAGGTGCGCATAACATTCGAATCATTCCTGTGTCCGTATTCTGGGGACACCAGCCCGGTAAGGAGAAGTCGCTACTCAGATTCATATTGTCAGAGAACTGGACAGCGACGAGTCGCCTTCGTAAATTCCTGGCCATACTCTTCCTGAGAAACCATATCCTCGTTCAGTTCAGCAAACCTCTGTCGCTTGCGAACCTGACCACTACGAGCATTGGAGCGTCTCTCGATGAAGCAAGCCAGCAACGCAAGTTGATGCGGGTACTTCGTGTTCACTTCGCAAGGCAGCGCCAGGCCATCGTCGGACCTGACCTATCGCACCGACGTACGCTGATCAACCGTATTGTGACCACCAATTACGTCCAGGAAGCTGTCGCAACCGAGGTCCTCGCAAGTGGTAGTACCCAGGAAGAACTCACGAGGATCGCCGCCGGTTACGCACAGGAGATCGTCTCGCATCAATCGTACCGTATAATACGATTGTTTAGTCGATTATTGAGCTGGTTGTGGAACCGGATCTACGACGGCATTGATGTCCATCATGTTGACGAACTTCGCAATGTTAGTGGCACGCACGAAATCGTCTACGTTCCTTGCCATCGCAGCCACATTGATTACCTGTTGCTCTCTTATGTGCTTTACCACAACGGACTCACACCGCCTCACATCGCTGCCGGTGAGAATCTGAATCTACCGATTGTTGGAGGATTGCTTCGGCGCGGAGGTGCATTTTTCATGCGCCGTTCATTTCGCGGTGATTTGTTGTACCGCGCCGTTTTTGATGAGTACCTGCATCAGATCTTTATCAAAGGCTACTCCGTTGAGTATTTTGTTGAGGGTAGTCGCTCACGAACCGGTCGAATGCTGAACCCTAAAACCGGAATGCTCGCGATGACGATGCGTAGCTTCGTCCGCGATGACAGCAAACCCATGGCGTTTGTCCCTGTTTACTTGAACTATCAGAAGGTGATCGAGTCACCCACCTACGTTCGAGAACTAACGGGCTCAAAGAAAAAGCCAGAGTCCTTATTCCACATCTTCCGTATATTCATGACATTCAAACATGCCTTTGGGCGCGTTGCCGTGAGCTTTGGCACACCACTGATGCTGCCTGACTATCTCGACGAGACGACCCCAGGCTGGCGCGATATCCATGTCGACGACCGGGAATGGTCAACCATCAACCGACGTCTTGCCAAGCGGCTCACAGCGCTTATTAACAAAGCCGCGACCATCGGCCCCGTTAACCTGGTGTCTACTGCACTACTCTCAACACGGCGACAGACCATGGCCGAACATCATCTGCTGGGCCAGTTGAAGGTGCTGGCTGAACTCGCATGCCAGGCGCCGGTGTCTCCTGCGCCCGTGGTCAGCGATCAGGAACCTTCTGGGCTACTATCTGCCGCTCAGGAGATCATAGGTGTTGAACGCCGGTCGCAGGGTCTCGGGGACGTTATTACCGCCGATCAGAACACTAGTATCCTGATGACTTACTACCGGAACTCGACGTTGCACTGGTTCATCGTACCGGGACTACTCTGCCGACTGCTGCGTGTCCATCGAACCTTGATGTTTGAGGAGGCGCTCGAACAGCTGGATTGCCTGTACCCCTATCTGCAGTCAGAATTATTCCTGCCCTGGAAGTCGTCCGATCTCCGCAACGTACTCCGTCACTACCTGGTCGCCCTCGAAAACCTTAATCTGTTCACGATCGATGAAGACGTGATCACTGCTTGCGATCCCGCAAGTATTCACTATGCAACGCTCACCACGCTGGCAGAATTGGCGGACCCGACCCTCGAAAGATGTTTTATTGTCCTCGGTCTACTCACAGAAACACCAACTTCGATCGATGTACTGCAAGGGCGTGCGGCAGCAGTCGCGGAATACCTGGCGGCCATCTATGGCATCAACTCTCCCGACTTTTTTGATGCGTCACTGTTTGCGTCCTTCATCGATACACTTTTGTCTGAAGGACTCCTCAAACACGGGGAAGATGACAACAACATCCGCTGGCACGAAGAATTGATCCCGTTACAGCAGACGATCGGGCGTTTGATCAATAGCGAGGTCAATAATTACCTGCAGTATGCGCTGCAGATGAGCGGCACATCGGCCGCCATACCCGCATCCAACCCAGGGTAATTCACCGGCCCGTCTAAGCCGAATACACTTCTAATCGATTGGAACGACCATCGTTAACGAACAACGGTTTCTTATCGGTAAATGTGGGCGCCCATCGAGGGCGCTTAACGACGATTCGCCGGCACCCAGTTCCTAGTGCAGCATGAAACAGAGTCTGAATCTGGTCTCCATCGTCGGGCCCGACAAACGCATGCAGGACCTGCAGTGCGCCCTTCGCCTTGGCCTTTCGTGAAGACGAACGGACTGGCGGAGGGTACATCGGGTCGATCAGCACACCATCCGGCACTGACGTCATTGACGTCAGGAAGGCGACAGCATCGCCTCGATGCAATTGGATTCGCTCCGCGACACTGGTCTCATCTTGTGCAAGCGCAGACTGTAGCAACAGATATAACGGATGACTCCTTTCAATCGATTCAACATGCGCTCCAGCGGAAGCCACCAGAAAGCTATCGGTACCTAAACCTGCTGTGCAATCAACAATCCGGCGCCCAGGGGCGGCTTGAACTGCTTTGACGATTCGCTCAGAGCGAATACTGCGCTGTCGTCGTTGCATAGAGACATTAGAAAAATCGACCTGCACGTCCGAGAGCGCAGGATCCTTGGCGATCAATCGGTATCCTGGGGCGGTATGGTGTAGACGAAACTGACTCATTTCAAAACGAGACGACAACGATATCGGTTGACGTCACCGCTGTTTCGAAGGCGGCGTCGCAACGGTTTCCCGGAGGTATTGTGGCAGTGCTTCACTTGCAACAACACCTCCATTTTGGCCGATGATATGACGACCGAGAGTCACTAAGTCGGATCCTTGTGGGACACCCACGTTATCAAAATCCAGCAGCTGTCCCCTGATCAATGCTGCACTTTCGTGTAGCCAACCATCACCTGTTGCGGTATGTATCGACCAATCGAGGTCCAGGTCGTCAAGGACCGCAATGCGTTCATCGAATTCACAAACCGCCACACCGTTTTCGTTTCGATAGCATCCAAAGAACATTTCATCGACCCGTGCATGCATGGCAACGGCAATCTTATCGTCACCATGGCGCCTGATGCGCCCTTGTGCGAGTGCAGCTAGCGTCGACACCGGTGCTACAGGTAATTCCAATCCGAACGCCAGCCCCTGCATCACGCCTGCTGCAATGCGTAACCCCGTAAATGAACCCGGTCCCTGCCCCAGAATAAGACCATCAAGTTCTCCCAGTACAAGTTCTGCCCTAGCCATCACCTCATTGATCATGGGCAGCACAACCTGACTATGTGTTCGATCAACCTTTTCGGATCGTTCAAACAATACAGCGCCGTTCGCGACGCCAATAACGCAGGATCGCGTTGATGTATCAAGAGCTAGAAGGTTCACGCAAGATATCCTGGAAATACACGCTTGCCTCGTCGTTACTCGTGAGGATCGGCATTGACGGCAACGAATGCAGAAACTCGGATCCGTAGTCATGTGAACGTACGCGGGGATCACCCAATACAAACAGTCCGCGCTGGTGCTCTCGTCTGATCAATCGGCCGAAAGATTGTCTGAGTGCAATAATTGCCTCTGGGAGGATGTAGTTACGAAAGCTGTCTTTTCCCGACATCGTAACAGCCGACATGCGGATCTGAACGTCGAGATCCGAAATATTAGGAAATGGCAGTTTGTCCAGAACCAGCAAACGAAGCCGATCATCCGCCAGGTCCATCCCCTCACGGAAAGTCTGCATGGCGAGCAAAACCGGTTTGTCCATGACCGAGAACGCTTCAACAAGTGCCTGCCTGCTCATCCTTCCTTGTACCAGCAGACCATCAAATCCGGCCAGCATTGCCGCAGCCTCGTCCATCGCCCGCTTGCTACAGAATAACATCAAGGTCGGCGCCTGACCCAACATGGGCAATACCGAATGGATCAACTGTGGGATGTGCGACGACTCAGACGGATGGGGTAGATCTGGAATCCACAGGTTGGCCTGGTTGGCATAGTCGTATTCGCTGGGGAATATTGTTGTCCGTACGTTCTGCAACCCTGTCGCCTGTTGAAACTGATCACAGGTGCCGTTGATCGCCAGGGTTGCAGACGTGAAGGCCCAGGTTGCACCAGATTCAGAAACCATGCGAGAGATCGATCCAGCGACCGAATCCTGAAGCGCACGGATATAGAACCCGGTTCGGCGCGTTTCATCAAGCTGGATATTATCCCTACCCGCATCAAGCAAACTTCGCAACGTCGCATTCAGTACAGCAACTCGATGCCCAAGATCACGAAACCGGAAACTCTGCTCAGCCGCCTGATCTAACAGACCTCCAAACAATTGCAAACACTCAACGAGTCGGTAGAGCACAGTTTCGCTTGAGTCATCGGCAGCGACTACCACGGTATGCTCCAGGGACGCTGCGGCGTCCAGCATGACGTGATAGTCAATGTCGGTTTGACGAGACTCCTTCACGACCTCTGCGATCAGATAACGTAACTGATCTGACGACAACGACAATGTCTGGGAACGTGCCACCACATCCGGAAATCTGTGAGCTTCGTCGACGACAATATGATCGAAACCGGACAACGCGTTGAGCGGATCAGACTGTGACATCCCAGCGAGTAAGTGGTGGTTGCCGATCACTATCTCAGCACGATGCACACGTTCCTGAAGTCGTTTCAGGGGGCAACGCTCAATCATCGGGCACGACGAGCCTTCGCAGTCTTCTGCTAGGCAGGTAACGATCTCTTGTAATCGCTCATCAACATCCGCATCCACGAACTCAGTCAAATCGCCGGATTCGGAACGCGGCCACCAGGCTTGCAGCTGTCTCAATCGCATCATCGTTTGTACCGAGACATCTAGCCCCAGTTCGGGGTTTAGCAGCCTTCGAGGACACACATAGTTACTGCGCCCCTTCATAATCACCACCGAACGATGCCCGACAATTGGCATGATGCCATCGAGGACCGTTTTCATCTGTTGCTGCAGTGTATGGGTTGCGGTGACAATCAAAGTTCTCCCCGCATTCAGAAGCACGGGAATCAGATACGCAAGCGTCTTTCCTGAGCCTGCGCCTGCTTCGACGATAAGGTGGGTTTTTGTGCTTAGTGCCCTTTCAACTTCCAACGCCATTTCAAGTTGGCTGATCCTAGAACGATATTTGGGTATGACGTCACTGAACTGATCACTCAGTAACAATTCAGGAATTCTGTTCTGACGCGTCGAGACAGTGTTGCTGTCCTGCGCATCTATATTCAAAACCTGAGATGTATCCTTGGAAGCTGGCATTGTTTTGTTTCTATACGCATAAAAAAGCCCTCATGATGAGGGCCTTTGTGTAGGTACCAGAGTGTTCCCTTCGGAACACGTCCGGCACTCATCCTACTGCTTATTTTTATTTTAATTATATCGGCTGAAGCCGCAGTCAGCTTATCGCTTCTTGCGAGCGGGCGTCTTGCGCTTAGCAGCAGGCTTCTTCTTCGCCGCTGTCTTACGCTTGGCGGCAGGCTTCTTCTTCGCAGCCGTCTTACGCTTGGCAGCAGGCTTTTTCTTCGCCGCTGTCTTACGCTTGGCGGCAGGCTTCTTTTTAGCAGCCGTCTTGCGCTTCGTAGCAGGCTTCTTCTTCGCCGCTGTCTTACGCTTAGCAGCAGGCTTTTTCTTCGCTGCTGTCTTACGCTTCGGTGCTGCTTTTCTTGCGGTACGCTTGGCTACTGGTTTTTTCTTCGCAGCAGTTTTACGCTTCGCCGCTGCCTTCCGTTTAGGTGCAGCTTTTTTCTTTCTTGCAACCACTATCTTCACTCCTGTCTGGATTGAAAGTTCAGTCCTGAATCAGCATCTCTATCGTGTCCTCTGCTCGGCATGATCGATTCGCCATCGAACAAGTGATCTACATTGATGAACAAAAACTACAACAATGACAATTTCTCATCACAATTGTGCATGTCATCTTTCGCACATCGCTCATCGACTTTGTAGCAATCAATACGCTTAAAGAAGCTGAGCGCAAGATATAGTTGCGTGAACGGCGCCAAGTTTAGAAAAAAATTGTTCTTTTGCACACCTTTTTTTATGAAAAGTTGATCTTTTTCATAGTTTTACCAAACAAACCTATTCCAAAATCAATACGCAGCTTTGCAAAATTGGTTACACAATCAACACGAGTGGTTCCGTGCTGGTAACGTTACGCATTTATTTCTTTTAACGCCGTCTCAACCTGTACTTTGATGGCATCGGTATCGCCAACACCATCCACTGCGCAATAGGCAGGTCGTCCGCCTCCCGCATCAGACATGTCACTGTAAAACGCGACCAATGGTTGCGTCTGCTCCCGGTAAACTTCTAGGCGATTTCTGATCGTATCTTCCTGATCATCATCGCGTTGGATCAGATCCTCACCGGAAACATCATCTTTCCCATCTACTTTCGGTGGATTATAGGTGACATGGTAGACGCGGCCTGACCCAGGATGGACACGACGTCCAGCCAGTCGACTGATAATCTCGGCATCCGGTACCTGTATTTCCACAACACCGTCGATCTCAACACCCGCATCGACCAGGGCCTGTGCTTGTGGGATCGTTCTCGGGAAACCATCGAACAAAAAGCCCCTCACACAATCTGGCTGGGATATTCGCTCCTGTACCAGCTCGATAATGATCCCATCCGTAACCAGTTCCCCCGAATCCATCACCGACTTCACACGATTACCAAGATCTGATCCCGATTTCACCGCCTCTCTCAACATATCGCCCGTTGAAACCTGCGGAATGCCGTATTGATCAACAATAAACTGTGCTTGAGTACCCTTGCCTGCACCGGGAGGTCCCAAAAGAATGAGTTTCACTGTGTTCTCCTGCATGTGTTGTTGATGTCGTTAATGACGAAAGTTACATGATTGGATCGAATATCTACCGACGGATCAATAGCCCATAGCGAAAAGTGACAATCCGGGATGCAGTCACGAGCCCGAAATGGTGCGTTTCGTGTACGCACATTCGGGAGCTGTTCGATCCTTTCCAGTTTGCGAAGTACATTGTTCAAACTAAACACATCAATAGTCGTGTTCATCCTGCTCTTCCGTGACAGCCCTTTGTAGCGCGAGTGCGAACAAACACCAAGCTCGGCTTTTTAATGCATGTCCCATGTTCGAATCTGAACCTCAACAACCTTGCCATACGGAGCGATAAAGTCGGTGTGAAGCGAGTGCCAGCCGTTCAGTTTCAGCGATGCGATGTAGTCGTCAGACTCGCCCGGAAGTTTGGCATACAGTAGGTGCACATGACCTGCGGTCTCTGCCTCAAGCCTAATCATGGCAAACCGTCTGGCCAAAGTATCTCGAAATCTCTCGACATAGCGCTCTCGATCGACTCGACGCGCCGTTCGCAGCCCTGCAATTTTCTTGCACTAATCCAAATGCAGGAACAGAGAGGAAAGATCTTCTAAATCCCATTTGAGTTGTCCGACGCCCAGGTGATGTGTCAGCGGCGCGTAAATGTCGAACACTTCTATAGCCAGTTTGTGTTGACGTACGTAAGTATCGGTAGATGCTGCCCTGATGCGACTAGTGCGTTCTGCTAGTTTGATCGACGCTACACGAAAGTCTTCGACCAGCGTGGTCGACATTCGGCACGCCTTCCAACTGATTAAGCCGCATAACCAGTACTTAAGTAGTAAGTATGCGTATATTACTAAACGCTGCCATCTTGAGCACGCCGGTCACCAGATCTGCCACGACGACACCATACTGGTTGCAAACATGCTGAATGGTGGTCTGGTTTTCGCGCAGTGCGTGATACACGATCGCAGTGACAAAACCATCTTCATCAATCCGGAGCTCAGACAGGCTGTTTGCCATGTCCAAACCCGTTCGGAAACTCGACAGGCGCTTGCCTAGGCTCCGGAATTAAGCATAGATCTCTTTTCAATCAGTTCGCAGGCTTGGCGAAGGCCTGCCTCATCGAAATCAGGGTCGACCCCGTGATGTTTTAGAGCTAGCCATCAAGATCGACAACCCCATCACCATCGATCTGGGGAGCTGTACGTACCTTAACCATGCGCTGTCCTTTTGGGACGTGTAAATCGCGCGATTGACTCAACGTGGGTGGTATGCGGAAACATATCCACTACGCGCGCACTATCCAGGCAAAAACCAGCGTCTGTGAGCAAGTTCGCGTCACGAGCCAGCGTCACCGGATTGCAGGAGACATACACTATCGTTTCAGCATCCGAATCCGCAAGCGACTTGCACAACAATTCTGCACCTGTCCGCGGAGGATCCAGAACTACCTTATTGTACGGAGACAGGGAGATCGCAACGCCCTGATCGGAATACAGGTCTACGACTTCAAAACGCACGTGGGGCAAATGGTTCAACCTCGCATTATATCGAGCACGGCCGATGCTCATCGCTACACTTTCGACACCAACGACCTCATCACAATGGGCCCCGATCGGGATTGTGATGTTACCGATTCCACAGAAGGTATCCAGAACACGATCGCAGCGCTCCAGTTCCAGCAGTCGAATCACTTCCGCAATCAACTGTCGATTGATCGCCGCATTGACTTGCACAAAATCCAAAGGGTGAAACGCCATTCGAATCACCGTGTCTGGATTCCCACTCTCGGGATCCAGAACGTGAACAGAGTAATGCAGCAAGTCAGAGGCGTCTTCCGGCCAGTGTCGGGCACATGTTTCAGGGCCTTCAGGTTGAAGAAAGACGTCTACATGATGGGATTCTGCAAACCTGGTGAGCACATCGCGATCCTGGTATGTCAATTCAAACAGATGCCTGACAACGAGGGCAGTCTTGTCATCACCAACAGCAACCTCGATTTGAGGAACCTTAGAAGGCTCACTTAGCGATTCGACCAGTCCTGCCAGCGGTTTCAGGAGTACTCCGACCGGATCGGCCATCGTCCAGCATCGGTCAGTATCGACAATGAAGCCACCATGCTGCTCTCGGAACCCCACAAGGACCTCATCCCGCTTCGAAACATAGCGAACACCAAGCCTTGCTTTCCGCCGATATCCCCAAACGTTAGCCGTCAGGGGGGGTAGCCATTGACCGGGCTGAAGATGCTGCAGCAATGCACGCACCCTGGCTTCTTTCATCGTGATCTGAGCCGCAGGCGCCATGTGCTGTAGCGAACAACCACCGCAGAGCGAAGCAGCGGTACACTGCGGTCGAACGCGGTCCTCCGATGCTTCATGGATATCGATCGCGCGAGTAATCAGACGACGACGCTTTCGCGTGATGGGTTGAACAGTCACTTCCTCGCCTGCCAGAACACCTGACGCGAGAACAGAACCCTGCTCATCAATGCCGTAACCATCGGCCTGCAAAGATGCGACGCGGAGCCTTAAAGGATCGCGGCGTTTCAAGATTTTGGCGAGAATACACCGGTAGAAAGGTACCGGTCACCGCGATCACAAATAATGGCCACAATCGTTGCATCTTGAACCTCCCGGCTGATCTGCAGCGCCCCAGAAACACAGCCACCGGAAGAAGGACCGCAAAAAATACCTTCCTCTTTCGCCAGCTGGCGCATGGTTTCTTCCGCCAACGTCTGTTCTATATCGATGATCCGATCCACCCGTGCCGCATCATAGATTCGAGGAAGGTAGGCTTCAGGCCATCGCCTGATACCGGGAATAGCACTACCTTCAATCGGCTGCAATCCAACAATCTCAATGTCCGACTTATGTTCGCGAAAGAACCGCGAGACACCCATGATCGTTCCTGTGGTACCCATAGAACACACAAAATGGGTGATCTCACCACCTGTCTGTCGAAGGATCTCCGGACCTGTCCCTTCATAGTGTGCAAGAGGATTATCCTGGTTCGCGAATTGATCCAGCACCACGCCTTTACCATCCGCGACCATCTGATCCGCAAGATCACGAGCCCCTTCCATACCTTCATCTTGCGACACCATGACCAGCTCCGCACCGTAGGCCGCCATTGCCGCCTTACGCTCCTCGCTCATATGAGACGGCATAATCAGGACCATATGGTAGCCTTTGATCGCAGCTGCCATGGCTAACGCGATCCCGGTGTTGCCGCTGGTAGCTTCGATCAAGGTATCTCCGGGTTGAATACGTCCTGCTTTTTCAGCTCTTGCGATCATGCTGAGGGCAGGTCTGTCTTTGACGGATCCGGCCGGATTGTTACCTTCAAGCTTCACCAACACTGTATTGCTGGTTTCGCCAGGTAGCCGCTGAAGACGTACAAGAGGTGTCTCACCAATACATGACTCGATGGTTGGATAATCCATCTATTCTCCCATTCACGTGACCCGTCACCATCACCATCGTGCGGTCATGGCCGAAAAGAAACCAAATGCCGAAACGGATCTATAATTGTATGAACTTTGTGAGTGGCTATGAACAGCCCTCTGATGTGTCCGCCTATAATAACAGTTTCGATTCGGACTATCACAAGAACGCTCCTATCCGTCTCTTCCCCTTTTTTCGCAATTATTGCCCCCCGTTTCGTCACCTGTATCCTCACGATATGGCCACCAACGCACGCCGCTCTTACCCTCGCAACTGCCGTCATTGTGATGAGACTCATCGCCTACGTGCTTGCAAAACACTTCACCACCATTCTCTGGTGAGTACACGGCACACGCGAACCTAGAACCGGAAATAACCATCACAGCAGCCCGTTCGACAAGCCATTCAACAACCCAATAAACGAAGAGGGAAATTGCGCACAGCGAACACATCAAAAAAGCGATCGCCCACATTGGTGCTTCTCTGATCGCTGAGGCCAACCCCAGGCTACCTGAGAGTCGTTTTGTCGTTCCATCTCTCGAGAGTTTGCTGTTTCTCATCGAGGAGCAACAACATCAAATTCAATGGCTCGACCCCTTTCAATGGGTGGCACATAGTCAATCGTATCCTCGCACGCCTAGGAAAACTCACGGAATCGGGTAACCGGGGAGAACTGGATCTCACGATGACGCTCTTCACCCATAAAACTCATGAACTGCAAACGTGGTATGACTGCACCGCAATGTCTTCGAAACCAGACTGACCATAATAGAATCGCCCTGATCACCCGCCCGAAAACTCAATGACAACCCATGCAATGGCATATTCGCGTTCGTCCGACAGAGAAATATGAATATGATCTGTCCCTAGTCTCGTCAAGGCAGCCCCAACCAACTCAACCCATGGCGACCCATCCAGTCGCTTCCTGATACCAATCTGCTTAAACGAAACACCTTGTCGCATACCTGTTCCCAGCGCCTTGGCAACAGCTTCCTTTCCCGCAAAACGCCTTGCCAGATAGCCGATCCGATCTCCGGATAGTTTTTCGAAGCGGCGACGCTCTCGATCATCGAGGACTTTACTGACAAATCGGTCGCCAAATCGGTCCAATGAGCGCTCAATCCGTGTGCGAGCGACCAGATCGATTCCGATCGAACGAATCATCCTAAGTGCGCTTTCAGGCTGCGGTACATCTGACGCGACACCAATGGCTTACCTCCCAACAGATCATCAATCGCCGCCCGCGTGACATCTCTGGCAGTGCGCGCGCTATCACCATCCAGATCGTCGGCTTCAATGCGCAACAACGTCGACCCGGGATAGCGACCCGCAGACTCACTCGTCGCAACGAACCCCGTGCCCGGTTGAAATCGATATGTTTGTCCTGGCGATACGCACTCGCCTGAAGCCGCATCTATACCAAATGAAATGCCGTAACCAAGTCCCTCCAGGAGCTGTAACTCAAACCTTCGCAAGGCAGGTTCGATCATCTCCGTGCTTTTGGCGATAGATAGCTGCGTCAACAACTGGCCATAGCCAGCGACGACCTGGGGCAGAGGATCGTGACGGACAAGCAGTCTGACCAGCAGCTCGTTGACATACATGCCGATCATCAGACTCTGTCCTGAAATCTGAAGAGGTGACGCCGGGAAGTCTGTTTTCGTGAGCGTTTTCAACTCCCCCTTACCGCGCCAGCTCGCGAGAAATAATCGAAACGGTTGCAGACTCGATGCCAGGCGGCCGCCTTTGGAACGTGCACCTCGCGATACGACTGTAACTCGACCGAACTCACCTGTGAGCAGATCCAAAATCAGGCTGGTGTCGCGATACTTACGGGAATGCAGGACCCACGAAGGAGTTAGTGCTTCACTCATCCCGGTACCCCAGGCTGCGTAAAGCACGTTCATCGTCCGACCAGCCACTTTTGACCTTCACCCACAGATTCAACATGACTTTACGCGACAGCAGGGACTCAATATCCGTGCGTGCGTCTGCGCCAATACGCTTCAGCCTCTGGCCGGACTTTCCGATCAGGATCACCTTCTGGCCCTGACGCTCGACATACACGGTCATATCAATATGGATAGTCTTTCCGTCGTCCTTGAACTCATCCACCTGAACGGTGACGGCATAGGGTAACTCCTCTCCAAGCTGTCGAATGATCTTCTCTCGGACCGTCTCCGCTACCATAAACCGGACACTTCGATCGGTAATTTGATCATCGGGAAACAGAAATGGACCTGGCGGCATTACCGCATTCACCAGCGCTTCAAGCGCCGAGACATTTTCACCAGTCGTAGCAGAAATTGGGACAAGCTCAGCATCGGGGAAATTTTCCGCCAGTTCTGTCAGCTTTTTTACGAGCACATCTTGGCCCGCTAGAAGATCAATTTTGTTCACGGCAATAATCAACGGACATCCGAGCTCACGCATTGCATCCCTAGCCTTCTCGTCGTCCTCATTCCAACTCGCGCGGTCAGTCATCCAGACCACAACATCAACATCACGCAATACCGACACGGCGGTCTGGTTCATGTAGCGATTAATAGCCTTCTTCTGACCGTCGTGAATACCCGGCGTGTCGACATACAGAACTTGTGTATTCTCATTCGTCTTAATGCCGATCAGACGATGCCGTGTCGTCTGCGGTTTGCGCGACGTAATGCTCACTTTCTGACCCAACAGATAATTGAGCAGCGTAGACTTGCCGACGTTGGGGCGACCGATCAGTGCAGCGTAGCCACATCGTGTGCTAACAACACTGTCTTCGTGTGAGTCAGACATCGAACAGGAGTTCCAACGCTTTTGAAGCCGCAGACTGTTCTGCCGCCCTTCGGGCACCCGCCTCACCGAGCACCGGTTCGCTCAGGAGGTCACAGTAACAGGCTACAACAAAGAGACGTTCATGGTCCGGTCCAATGGCTCCAACTACCTCGTACCGAGGCAACGAAACTCGCCTGGCCTGCACCAGTTCCTGCAGTCGCGTTTTGGCATCTTTGGTCGCTGTTTGATGAATTGTTTCTGACAAGCGATCGGCAAACCATCGATGGACACAGGCCTCAGCTGATGCGAGATCCGAATCTAGGTAGATAGCTCCTATAAGAGCTTCCAGAGTGTCCGCCAAGATAGAATCCCGATCAAATCCCCCGCTCTTCAGCTCACCTTCGCCCATAATCAGATGTTCGCCGAGATTAAGTTCTCTCGCGATTTCTGCGAGGGTCATCTGTTTAACGAGGCTTGCGCGCATTCGGCTGAGTTCGCCTTCGCTGGCACGCTCAGCCTGATCGTAGAGATAGGTGGTCACCACCATGCCCAAAATACTGTCGCCCAGGAATTCGAGCCTCTCGTAGTTATGGCTGCCGAAACTGCGGTGGGTCAGAGCCTGACGGCACAAGTCGTGGTTGGCGAACTCATAGCCAAGACAGCGAAACAATCTGGCGAACGTTTGCGCTGTCATGGGAACTAAAGCATTTCTTCGCTGTGCTGAAGACTGAAGACCAGGTGCACATTGCCGATCAGCTCGTTACGTACCGGAAAATCGCACTCGTTGTTGATATTCAATAGTTTGATCATCATGTCTTCGATCGCATTATCGCCGCGACCCGTCATACTATTTTCATTTCCGATCCAGTTCATCGCGTAACTGACGGCGCCATGGTCGAGATGCAGCGCGGAAACATCTTAAATCCCACGGTCAGCACACCACCCAATAGAGGAATGATGATCAACCAGCCACCGAATCCCATTCCTCGCCGATAATATGATGATTTCATCGTGGCCTCCTGTTTCCTGCCAAGTCCTGACGTCCACCCTGAATAGATATTGTCTCATTTCGGATGAAAGCGTCGCTCCAGATCAACGAATCAGTCCATTTCTTGCCAGCGTTGGCATGTTGAACCCAGGCTCCTTGTGTAACCAGATCGCCACTGCCTTACCAACAATCTTCTCTTCAGAAACGAAACTCCAGTCCCTGCTATCGCTGCTCTGGTCACGGTTGTCACCCATCATAAAGTAGTGTCCTTCCGGCACAACCCACTCGTCAGGTCTGTTCTCTCGATAGGGACTGACATGGATCAGATGTTCAGACACACCCAATTTCTCCGAATACACCTGATATCTCGGCAGGTTCGGTGGGATGTTCGCAACGAAAGCCCGGGTCTGCTCAACGTCATTAATATACAGGGTCTTTTTCTCATATCGAACCCTATCACCAGGGACTCCGACAATCCGCTTGATGAAATACTCGTTCTCATGGGGTGGAATAAACACCATTACCTCACCGGTCTTCGGCTCGTCCATGTCGATGATGCGCGTACCCAATACTGGGAGCCTGATGCCATATGCGTACTTGTTAACAAGAATAAAGTCCCCGACTTGCAGTGATGGAATCATGGACCCTGTGGGAATCTGGAACGGTTCAGCGAGAAACGAGCGTAGGACCAGAACGACAAGCAACACGGGAAAGAACGATATGGAATACTCGACAACAACAGGACGGGCAATTTCAGGCTCTGATGCTTCCGTTGCCGATCGCTGAATCGCACCGTCTCCGTCTGTCACAGATATCGCCATTGCCGCCGAGCGGCGAGGATGGAACACAAGTACGTCCAATAACCAGATGAGACCGGTGCCCGCAGTAGCAATGACAAGGATCAGCGGAAAATTCACACCCATAGGAGTATTCGCATATGCTCGGGGCTGGTTTGAGCCATCTATTTCTCGACCTTCAGGATCGCAAGGAATGCATCCTGGGGTATTTCGACACTTCCCACCTGTTTCATGCGTTTTTTACCGGCTTTCTGCTTCTCAAGCAGCTTTTTCTTACGCGTGATATCACCGCCATAACACTTGGCGGTCACATTTTTACGCAGTGCCTTGACATTGGTTCGCGCCAAAATTTGCCCCCCGATCGCGGCCTGAATAGCGACGTCGAACATCTGTCGAGGAATGAGTTCCTTCATTTTACTGGTGAGCGCCATCCCTTTGCTACGGGCATTATCCCTGTGCACTATTACAGAGAGTGCATCGACTTTATCGCCGTTAATCAAGACGTCGAGCTTGACGAGATTGGCTGCCTCAAAACGATCCAATGAATAATCCAGAGACGCGTACCCTCGACTGACCGATTTTAGACGATCAAAAAAATCGAGGACGACTTCTGCCATGGGCAAATCATAGGTCACAGACACCTGGTTCCCCACGAACTGCATATCCTTTTGTACACCGCGACGTTCAACACACAGCGAGATGACGTTGCCGAGGTGTTCCGAGGGTACGAGGATGTTTGCACACGCAATAGGTTCTCGCATCTCTTCGATGACAGAGGGCTCCGGTAACTGCGAGGGATTATCGACGCTGATCACCTCACCAGTCTTGTCTAGGATCTCGTAGATAACGGTCGGTGCCGACGTGATGAGATCTAGATCGTATTCGCGTTCCAAGCGTTCCTGAATGATCTCCATGTGCAGCATACCGAGAAATCCCAGACGAAATCCGTTGCCAAGCGCATCCGAAGATTCAGGCTCATAAACCAACGACGCATCATTCAATGTCAATTTTTCAAGCGCGGTGCGGAAGTCTTCAAAGTCATCGGCACTCACCGTAAACATGCCCGCATAGACTTGCGGTTTGATCCGCGCAAAACCAGGCAGCGCGTCAATGTCAGGACTATCGGCATGCACAATTGTGTCACCGACCGGTGCCCCTTTAACGTCCTTGATGCCTGCCACTAGATAGCCCACTTCGCCAGCATTCAACGTACCCGTAGATTGTTGCCTTGGCGTAAAGATACCGACATCATCCACCTGATGGATCTTACCGTTGGATTTCAGGGCAATGCGATCTCGCTTCGTAAGCCGTCCCTGCGTGACCCGGATAAGAGAGACCACACCCAGATAGTTATCGAACCAGGAATCGATGATCAAAGCCTGGGGAGGAAGGTCTCGGGTATCTTCTGGGGCCGGGATAACTTCGATCAAAGTCTCCAGTAATTCTTCAACGCCATCGCCTCGTTTCGCACTGACAAAGACCGCACCACTGGCATCGATACCAATGATTTCCTCGATTTCCTGGCTGACAAGATCAGGGTCTGCCTGTGGCAGATCCAGTTTGTTGAGTACGGGCAGGACCTCGAGACCCTGTTCGATCGCGGTGTAACAGTTCGCTACCGACTGTGCTTCAACACCTTGCGCGGCGTCGACAACCAGAAGCGCTCCCTCGCAGGCTGACAACGAACGCGAGACCTCATAGGTAAAATCGACATGTCCCGGCGTATCAATAAAGTTCAGTTGGTAGGTGTTTCCGTCTTTCGCTTCATAGTCCAGAGTGACACTCTGGGCCTTGATCGTGATCCCCCGCTCACGTTCGATATCCATCGAATCGAGGACCTGCTCCGCCATCTCGCGATCCGATAAACCGCCACACCGTTGAATAAATCGGTCTGCCAGCGTCGACTTGCCATGATCGATGTGTGCGATGATGGAAAAATTTCTGATGTAGTCTGGCTCGGCCACGAAACGTCTGGACCTCCTGAAGGCAGCCATGGAGTTTAGGCGATGCACCTGTTCCACGCCAGACAAGTCCACGATCGTTTGTCCAGTGTCAGTCCACCTTGAGCACCTTGAAACTAGGGCGACCATTTCTCAGAACACGAATATGGACCCTATCACCGGGTTCGAGTGCTTCTAACCGTGCACCAAAATTATCTGCAGATTGAACCTGCTCGCCGCCCATGGACGTGATGACGTCGCCACGTTGAATTCCCGCATGTGCCGCTGTACCTAAGCTACGAATCACCAATACCCCCTTGTCGAGGTCCAGCTGAACCCGCTCGTCGTCTGTAAGATCACGAACACCAAGCCCCAGAGACGTATCATTCTTCTGTCCCGATGATCGGTTCACTCCCAGCAGACGATCGTCCAGCGTACCAATCGTCACTTTGAGACGCTCTCGTCGCGTGTCACGTATCACCACGACATCAACCTTCTCACCGACGCGGGTTTGTCCAACAAAGTGCGGAAGCTGTGACGACAGATCGATTTCCCGACCATCGAACTCAACGATGATGTCACCTTCCAGGATACCCGCGGCTGCCGCAGGTCCGTCCGATGTGATTTCAGCGACCAGTGCGCCGGTCGCACGGTCCATCCCAAACGATGCAGCCAGATCCTTGTCGATCGGCTGTATCAGCACACCCAGCCAGCCCCGTGTGACTTTCCCTTCCGTCTTCAACTGCTCAACGACATCCAGTGCGATATCGACCGGAATCGAAAAGGACAATCCCATAAACCCGCCGGATCGTGTGAAAATCTGCGAATTAATTCCGATCACTTCACCATCCATATTAAACAGGGGACCTCCGGAGTTCCCTGGATTAATCGCCACATCGGTCTGGATAAACGGAATATAGTTGGCGCTGTTCTCTGGGAGACTGCGGCCCAATGCACTGATAATTCCAGCCGTTACCGAATACTCAAATCCGAAAGGCGAACCTATCGCCACCACCCACTCGCCGACTTCTAGAGATGCTGAACGACCCAGTTTGACCGTGGGCAGGTCATCGGCGTCGACTTTCAGCAATGCCAGATCAGACAGTGGATCAGCACCAACCAATGTTGCGGTACGTTGTCTTCGGTCACTCAGCGATACGGTGATCTCATCTGCGTCAGCGACAACATGATGGTTGGTAAGCACGTAGCCATCTCTAGATATGATGAAACCCGATCCCATAGCGGGAGGCCGGAATCTAGGGCTTTTCGGATCCATGAACCGGCGAAAAAACTCAGGGAGCTCGGGATCCTGTAGCTGATCTGCCCATCGATCGGATTGTCTTGTTCGCTCTGCGCTGATGTTGACCACTGCAGGTGACACTTCCTTGACCAAGTCCGTAAACTGCGGCAACTGGGCGCTAGCGCACCCGACCCAAGACACACAAAACAGTACTAACCATCGCTTCATCGCTACTATCCCGATTTCAAATCAATAATCGACGGCCAGCTTCCATTCGAGGAGTTCTGGAACAGATTGGTTCTTTTGGGGTGTGGTTCAAGACCCGTCCGATGCTTCCTTAACAGTGTCCATGCGCATCAGGATGACTGCGACCGCAATACCCAGAGCGGTACCAATGACCGTTACTAAATCGGACAGTGATTCATAAGGGATGTTCAACAAAGATGGGAGATATCCACCGATGATGGCGCAGACGGCGATGGGTAAAAGACGGCGGTAACGCGGTGAAGACCAGATAGATCCACAGCCCTGGCAACCGCCGGCTGAGCATTGAGGTTTTTGCGCCGCGCATCTCGGCGACTTTTCCTGATTGGGAGCATGGCTGGAAGTACCCGTGGATGGCTTGTTACGAGTACTCGTTCTCAAGACCACACCTCAGTTCGCGCAGGGGTTCATCAGTCCTTACTACCCAATGTATTGTCACTACCCACCGTTTGAACATTGGGATCCCGGGCTGAGTCCTGACCATGTCGATTCAAGTACTCACGCAGTTCGCGTTGACGTTCCTCATCAAGTTCTCGTAGTTCGGGTTGTCCATCGGACGCCGTGGCCACTGTTTGTGTATCGATTACCCGCGTCTGATTGGTTTGAGTAGCCGGGAGATCGGAAGAGGATCCTTGGGACAGTATCGGACTCTCAGCGCCACCGCCATACGTCATAGTGATACCAACCAGTCCGACAGTCACCACCAGACAAGCAGCCAGGGCGGTCGCCTGGAACGTCCTCGAGTGCAAGAGACGCTTGTTAGTTCCGCCAGACAAAATCACTGCGTCATCCTCCGCGATCGCATCACTAATCGACTGATGTAACGTCTGGTGCTGGCGCAAATTCAGTTGGCGAGCGGCCGTCCGCCCGAGCGCATCCTTGATGTTCCCGAAGGACAACAAGGCATCACGAATACCATTAGGGGTATCTGATTCCTCTTCCAATTTGTATTGGTGGAGAAGCTTGTGGATTTCAATCTCACTGGCTTCTCCATCCATGAATGCCGACACCAACTCTCGGTTCTCGTCCGACCTGTTTGACACGTTTTCAGTCCTCTAGATCTGTCTCGTCTAATTCAGTGTTCCTCGGCGGCCCTTTCCGGCATATTGCCGAGCAATTTCCATAATCATACAAAACGTGATCTCTCATTAAGTGATCGCTTCCGGGACTAACATTAGACTCGGGCTTTAGTGCCCAGTCAAAACCCCGGTTAAGCCTCCCTAGAGAGACCACACTTATCCCATTTCGTTCATTTTGTTTTCGATGGCTTCGCGTGCTCGGAAAATCCGAGATCTGACCGTCCCCACCGGGCATTCCATCACCTGAGCGATCTCTTCATAGCTCATGGCTTCGAACTCGCGAAGGGTAATCGCGACCTTCAGTTCTTCAGGCAGGTCGCCGATCGCCTGATAAACGACCTCTTCCAGCTGGGAGGACACGAGATTGTCTTCAGGTCCGCCAATGTCACTCAGAATCGGATCGTAATGTTCACCGTCATCAATATCGACGTCCACCCCCGGTGGTCGCCGCGATCTAGAGACCAGATGGTTCTTGGCTGTATTGATGGCGATGCGGAATAACCAGGTATAGAACGCGCTGTCTCCGCGAAACCTAGGCAAAGCGCGGTATGCTTTGATAAAAGCTTCCTGGGTGACATCCAGCACCTCATCCTGATCACGAACGTACCGGCCTACGAGACTGATAATCTTGTGCTGATACTTCAACACAAGGATCTCAAACGCCTTCTTGTCACCCCGCTGAACGCGTTCAACCAGCTGCCGATCTGTCTCTCGTGCTGATTCCGCCACGTCTTGTCTTCCTCTCAGTCAAGTCGTCGTAAGCCCCATTCAAAGTGCGTCCGTGCGTTCGGGTCATTGACCACGGCGAACGTCGGAAGCTGTTTTGACCGTAGCGAATCATAGCAGTCCCAGGGCGATTTGTCGGAACGTCCCTGTTACAGGGAAAGCCCGTTCAAATCTACAGCGCAGGACTGGATGTCTCATCAGTCTCCTTGAACCTCTTCCCCGAGTTGTGAATGATGGTCTTACCCAAAGTTCCATCGGTTCTCAAAATGTCTGACCAATTCTTCGATGTACTCATCATCGGCAGCGGTGCTGCTGGAATGACGCTCGCGCTGAATTTACCGGAAAACATGTCGATCGGAATGATCTGCAAGGACACCAGCAGCGAGGGGTCCACCTACTATGCCCAGGGTGGAGTCGCAGCAGTAATTGACGAGTATGACAGCATCGACTCCCACATCAACGACACCCTGGATGCTGGTGCTGGACTGTGTCATCAAGACATTGTCCGCTTCACCGTAGAACGTGCACCGGAGGCGATCAACTGGCTGGTGGAGCTCGGCGTACAGTTTGATCCCCAAGCCACATCCGACGGTTCGACCGAATTTCACCTTACTCGTGAAGGCGGGCACAGCCACCGAAGAGTTATTCATGCAGCAGACTCCACCGGTCGAGAAATCGCACTGACCTTACAAGCCCACGTCGATCGCCGACAGAATATCCGAACCCTTGAGCGATATGTCGCTGTCGACCTGATCACCGCCGACCGGCTTGGTCTCGCAGGTAGGCAGATCCATGGCGCATACGTTCTTGATCTTGACGATGGCCACGTACTGCCGGTGTCCGCCCGGTTTGTGGTACTCGCGACCGGGGGTGCCAGCAAGGTCTACCTGTACACCAGTAATCCAGACACTGCATCGGGTGATGGTATCGCGATGGCGTGGCGAGCAGGATGTCGTGTCGGCAACATGGAGTTCAATCAGTTTCATCCGACCTGCCTCTACCACCCGGATGCACGTTCTTTCCTAATCAGCGAGGCACTCCGGGGAGAAGGCGCACAATTGATCCTGCCAGACGGCACGCGATTCATGTCAGAGTTTGATGACCGTGGTGAGCTGGCACCAAGGGATATCGTCGCTCGGGCGATAGACCACGAGATGAAGCGGCTGGGATGCGATTGCGTTTACTTGGACATATCCCATCTACCTGCAGAGCGCATCAGGCAACATTTCCCAACCATTCATGAACGCTGTCTATCCCTTGGCATTGATATTACCCAATCACCCATTCCCATCGTGCCTGCAGCCCACTACACCTGTGGTGGTATCGTGACGGATACCAACGGCCTGACGGATGTACCTAATCTCTATGCGGTTGGGGAATCGAGTTTCACGGGTCTGCATGGCGCCAATCGGATGGCCAGTAACTCACTGCTCGAATGTCTCGTATTTGCCAAATCGGCGGCACAGCATATTGCGGCTCAACCCTTCCCACAGCCTTCAGTGACCATTCCACCCTGGGACGAGAGCCAGGTCACCAATTCAGATGAAGAAGTCATCATTTCGCACAACTGGAATGAGCTACGTCACTTCATGTGGGACTACGTCGGCATTGTCAGGACGGACAAACGCCTTCAACGCGCACGACGACGTGTTCGCCTTCTGACGCAGGAAGTATCGGAGTACTACAGCAACTATCGGATCAGCAAAGATCTGATTGAATTGCGTAATTTGATCGTAGTGGCAGATCTGATCATTCAGTCTGCTATTCAAAGACGTGAAAGCCGCGGATTGCATTACTCACTCGACTATCCAGAGATTCACCAGGAAGCGAATGACACCATTCTCGTGCCACCAAACTACGGCTGATCACACTCGTGTCCCTCAGTCTCCTATGCCGCCGATACTAAGAGAAAGCCATATTCCAGTCGTAACAGCATGCGGAGTTGACGGAATGCGTTTTCCATCAACATGTCGGGTAACACAATTGCAGCGACCGGCTCTCGGATCTGTTCATCACGAAACCGCACCAAGGCAAACCAGTGCCAGACCAGTACAGGCGAGAGCAAAGTCACTGGCTCCCACCATTCCCCACGGTCCATGAGCCAAGTAGGCTTGTGACAGCGTAGACGTAGGAAGAATATACCTGTATGCCTGTCGCACCAGCAGACAACGCGTTCACACAAAATCGACAGACAGATCGAACGTTGCACAAGCCACCCTAGCTGGCTGATCAACATTGCCTCAATTGCTATCGCGTGCGAACCAGAGACCGGAACGCCGAACTACATGGAGCGCTCCAGTTGAATCTGCAGAGTTTGCGCCGTCGGCGATACATCGTTATTTAGGCTGTACCCGGTCGAGGATGTGTCGTACCAGTGCGGCAAGTTCTGGATCTTCCGGAACACCCTTTTCACTGAACCAGAAGAGCAGATCCGGATCGTCCTGTTCAAGCAATCGGACGTAGACGTCCTGTGTAGCTGCAGGCAACCCATCAAATGCTTCGTCAAAGAAAGGCACAAGGAGCAGGTCCAGTTCGCGCATACCTCGACGTGATCGCCATCGAAGCCGATTCCGTGCTGTCTGTGAGTCGCTCATAGTGATCCTTTCAATCGCGGCAAAGTATACCTAGTTGGACCATCTCTGCTGCTATCGTAACGAGTGAGATACCCTAACACGGTTCTTACGGTTACAATTCCCTCATGCAAACGCTGCTTACACAATTCGGATTCCTCAGTCTTCGTGGGCGAGATGCGGTCAAGTTCCTTCAGGGTTACACCACCTGTGACCTGGATGATCTCGATAATCAAGTCTGCCTGAAAGGAGCCATCTGCAACATCCAAGGTAGGATGGTGACCAGTTTTCGCATCATCCGCCTCAGTGATGAGGGTCTTCTTCTTCGAATGCATTGCGACCTCCTGCAAGCAACGGTCGATTTCCTCTTCAAGTATATCGTGTTCTCAAAAGCCACGTTGCAGATTGAGTCCGAGTACCACTGCGTAGCGACCTGGCTCGAGGAAGAGCAACCGATAGATACGGTCGTCCAGGATCAGGATAGCTACCTGATCAGTTGCGGAGAAGGACGCTTTGAACGCTGGACCGAGGCGACGGTTCCGATTGAACCCACTTTAAATGAAGACTGGAAGAACGCAGACATCAACGGTGGGCTTGCCTGGGTGGCACCCGCCACGAGCGAAGCGTTTCTCCCTCAGATGTACAACTACCACAATGTGTCCGCCATCAGTTTCAGCAAAGGCTGTTACCTGGGCCAGGAAATCGTCGCCCGAGCGCAATACAAAGGCCAACTGAAACGGCAGCTGTTCCGGGGAATGCAGATAGAAGCGGCGCCACTTTCGGCTGGCGATACACTGGACGGCGTTGATGGACGAATTGCAGGTACGGTAGTCGCCACATCAAAAACACAACTTCTGGCGGTACTCTCAGGCCAGGAGCCCACAACGGTAAATATAGGCGATCAACAGATCAGAGTTTATCCCGTCATCGGTTAAGCGGCACCATAAAGGGATGCTTCTACAATCTTTCCGAAGACGACGATAGACAACCGTACACTGCCACGTTCTGCAGACATTTCCTCAGTGTAATAAACTGACTACAAGCAAGTTTGTGGCCTAAAACTGATGAACGCTTTGCCTGCAACGACGACCGATCTTGAGACTGCACGACGTCACATGGATGAATGGGGCTACTGTATCCTCGCCGACGTCATTCCTCCTGATGAATTAGCGGCTGTCAAGCACCGTTTCATGGAACAAACAGCCGGTGAAGAATCCCGGGGGATTGCCTACCACCTGCCCGATAAGAAGCAACTTGTGAAGTTCCTTCTTAACAAGGGACAAGCCTTCATCGACCTACTGTTCAAACAACAGGTCCGTGACATGATCGCGCATGTACTCGGCCCCACTTATCTTCTGTCATCCTACAACGGTCACATCGCACACCCTGGAGGCAGCACCGCTTTCCACACCGATCAGTTCTGGATGCCGCAACCGGTGACCCCTGGACAATCCACGACTGTGAAACCCGGCGCGATTACTCGCAGTAAAAATAGAGGCCGCCATGTAGGCGATGACACCGCCATGAACATGCCTGCAATTGCACCAGCGTTTGTCTGTAACGCGATGTGGATGCTCGACGACTTTACTCCCGAGAACGGAGCCACCATCGTCGTGCCCGGCAGTCACCTCTCGGGCAGACAACCCGATCATGATCTTGACGATAATGCCAACTGGGTCGCTGCCACCGGACATGCTGGTTCTGTGATCCTGTTCGAAGGGCGCACGTGGCATTCAACAGGCGTGAACTGTTCCAACGATACGCGCATAGGACTCACAACAAACTTTTGTGCACCTCAGTTCCGCCAGCAGGAGAACTTCCTACTAGGAACGTCCCCAGAAGTTCTGGATAGTGCCTCCGACGACCTGCTGAACCTCATCGGATTCAAGCCGTGGCAGGGTTACGGTGGTTACGAGTCCTACTACGAAACCGTCCAGCGTGGTCAGTACGCACTAGGCGAGCTGTCACCGCTTGAAGCCTGACAGACATACCCTGACAAGATAGAAGAGGGCCATCAGTGAAATTTGTATCGGTCAAACCCATCACGCTGCTTCGAGCAACCACCATTCTCTTCCTAGGGATTGTTTGTGGTATGCAGCTCGGCTTGTATATGTACGACTACTACGATGATGGTGTGGCCGACATTCAATCACTCATCATTGGTGTCGTCATGGTGCTATGTGCACTGGGCTTTGTGATTCTGCAGTATCGTTCAGATTAGTTTCGAGGCTAAGGGGTACCAATGGCAAGGATAGGATTCCTGGGGCTGGGTAACATGGGGCAACCCATGGCCATCAATCTGCTCAAAGCGGGACACGCGCTTACGGCGTTCGACATTGTGACCGAACAGTCAGCACCTCTCGTCGATCATGGGGCATCGATCGCAGACACCGCATCATCTGCCGTACAGGACGTGGATGTCGTCATCAGCATGTTGCCAGCGTCAGAGCACGTTGCCGAACTCTATCTCGATGGTCCCGGGGGCAACGAGGACCCGGGGCTGGTTAGTCAACTAAGCGCAGACACCTTGATCATCGATTGCTCCACCATTGCCGCTGAAACCTCCAAAGCCGTTGCGTCTGCTGCCGCAGATCGTGGTATCACAATGCTTGATGCACCGGTGTCTGGTGGCGTCGGTGGCGCTGTTGCGGGGACCCTGACATTTATTGTCGGTGGGACGGAAGGCGGCTTCAATGCGGCCAAACCTATTCTCGAAGACATGGGCAGGCACATCTTCCATGCTGGAGACGCCGGTGCTGGTCAGGTCGGGAAAATCTGCAACAACATGCTGCTCGCAATCACCATGACCGGAACAGCGGAAGCGCTGCAGATGGGTGTCGACAACGGTCTGGACCCAAAAGTGCTGTCAGACATCATCAGCGCCAGCTCCGGTGGAAACTGGGCAGTCAGTTCCTATAACCCTTATCCAGGAGTCATGGACAATGTACCCGCGTCCGACGACTATAGAGGGGGATTTCTCGTCAGATTAATGATCAAGGATCTTGCGCTTGCATTGGACATGGCCAGACGGTCAGGTTCAGAGACGCCACTTGGCGATCTCGCCAATAGTCGCTACGAACAGCTGCGAGAACAAGGACTCGATGACATGGATTTCTCCAGTATTCAAAAGCTTTATCGCGCAACCGATCGTTGAATATCGTAGACGTGTTCATACACACGAACGAAGCATGAACATATCTGAAGGATGCTGACCGACAGTGTAGTGTTTGAATCGACAACACCGAAAACACGACTGTCAGGGCACCATCGGATCGTACTTCAGCGATTATGCAAACCCACCAACCTCTTCTTTACTTGCGCACTGCTAACCGGGTACGCCGCGTCTGACCACCATCCCAACGATGCGTCGGCCATCGCGAATAAAGTGTTGTCGAACCGCCCCAAGCAGACAGCTCCGACCGGGAGAACCAGAAAGATCACCGTGTCGGCCCGTTGAATGCGTTTCTAAATCGAACTGCCGTCATTTCTATCAATGATCCAAATGTCCCTCGCCATAATCGCATCAAGGTGTAGCCGCACATCCTCTTGTTCGGACAGTACCCAGCCCGGATGCAAGTACATCTTGTCCAGATAAAAACCGGTATGTTGAGGCAATCGGACAGTACCACCACTTCCAATAATCGTAATGCGTTTCAATGACCGAGATCATCAAGTGGATGCGGTTTCGTTGGCTCGAAATGTCCAAGGATGTAGGAGGACGGAATCTCTGAGACTTCGCTGAATTGCCACCTGGGCGCATTGTCCTTGTCGATCAACAAGGCACGCACACCTTCAGTGAAGTCATCGTGATATGCACACCGGCTCGCGATGTCGTATTCCATGCGGAACATGGCGGCGAGACCCATTTCACGAGCGCGTAACAGCTGTTGTTCGATTATCACAGCGGTCACCATGCATCCTGCTGCAAAACTATTCTGTGCGCGGACCAGCCATTTTTCATCGGTCTCCACTGACTTCAGTCCGAGGGCAAAATGCTCTGAAGCTTCTCCAAGGTTCCAGTGTTTTTCCATCAACACTAATGCAAGCTCCTTAAGCACATGATCATGCCGGTCCAACTGGCTTTCACCCTCATCCTCAAGAGCAAACCTCTTGATGGCCTGTGTTATTTTCGTTGCAGAATCTTCGACTTCGTTCCCGTCAAACACCAACGCGACCAGGGCATTTCGAACAGCAGCCAGATCATCCTGAAGGACGATATGGTCGACCAGGTTCGCCACCCGACCGTCCGCCGCATTCAGTCGAGCACCCGTCCAGGCCATAAACGCCGCATGGTGCGGCCGCATCTCTGACAACAACTTAGTGCCTCCAGCATCAGGAAATAACCCAATCGTTATCTCTGGCATGGCCATTTGGGTTGTCTCGGTCGCCACGCGGTGGCTACCCGCAGAAAAGATGCCAAGCCCACCACCCATCACAAAACCGTGGCCCAGCACCACGACCGGTTTCCTGTACGTGTGGAGCAGGTAGTCAAAACGATACTCTCTGCTGAAAAATCCCTCTGCATATGGATTGGGTCCACCAGGATTCGCCACCATCGAATGGTACAGCTCCTGGATATCACCCCCGGCACAGAACGCTCTATCCCCTGCGCCATCAATCAGGACAAATGCCACACTATCGTCGTCCTGCCACTTCAATAGCATGGGGAACATCAGATCAATCATCTCGAGACTGAGCGCGTTTAGCGTCGCCTTACTGTTTAAACGAATGTGACCACAGGCACCTGTCTGCTCAAACAGTACAACGTTGGACATTGTCAGCTGTTCTTCCAAGCTGGCTTACGCTTTTCAAGAAACGCATTTACGCCTTCTTTCTGATCCTCAGTACTAAACAAATCTACAAAGGCGTCCCTTTCAAGAATATAGCCTTCGCTCATTGCCCGATGGCGTGCACTCTGAATCAGATGCTTACAAGCTGCGATGCTCGTCGGACTCTGATTCTCAGCCATCGTCGCCATTTCTCTAGCCCTGCTCAGACTCTCGCCAGTCGGAACCACCTCTTCGACGAGACCAATCGCCTTGGCTGTCTCAGCATCGACATGTTCTCCAAGCAAGATCATCCGCTTAGCCCAGCCCTCTCCAACCAGCCACGACAAGTGTTGAGTCCCCAATCCCCCCGGGAGCAGGCCAACCGTCGCTTCTGGTAAACCCATCTGTGCCTGAGATTCGACAATGCGAATATCGCAACACATGGCAGCTTCAAGTCCGCCGCCCATTGCGAAACCATTGATAGCGGCAATGGAAACGCCGCGGAACTGACTCAAGGTTTCAAATGCCGAACTAAACTCCACCGCCATACGACGGGCATTTGCCATATCACCATCGGCAAACATATTCAGGTCTGCACCCGCCGAAAAAAATTTGTCACCTTGACCCGTCAGGACCAGCGCATAAATCTCTCTGTTATCGTTCAGCTCCGCGACGGTATCCCTCAGTAACGTCAGACTTGCACCATCCCAGGTATTCGCCGGTGGATTGTTGATGGTCAGCAATGCCTGATGGCTATCGATCGTGACTTCAATTTTTCTCATGTATCCCCCACAACAGCTCTGAAATGGATCCGTCAGTTTAGACGAATCGTCATGTTGGTATCTGCAATCGCATCATCGTCATACCAGCGCGCAGTGACGGTTTTTGTTTCCGTGTAAAACCGCACAGCTTGTTTACCGTAGGCATGATGATCACCAAAAAAGGAGTTTTTCCAACCCGTAAAACTGAAGAAGGGTAGGGGCACAGGAATCGGTACATTAATACCTACCTGCCCCACCTGGATCTCACTCTGAAACTTACGTGCTGCACCCCCTGATGAAGTAAACAATGACACACCGTTCCCAAACGAATTGCGATTAATGATTTCAATCGCCTCATCCAATGTGTCAGCACTCACCGTAACAAGCACCGGACCAAATATCTCATCTTGATAGATCGACATGTCGGTGGTCACATCCGCGAACAAGGTTGGGCCCACCCAGTTGCCGTCCGGCATGCCCTCTACCTGGCATGACGAACCATCCAGAAGGCAGTTGGCTCCCTCTGCTTTTCCTTGCTCAATATAGCCCAGAACACGCTCACGGGCGGCGACACTAATCTGTGGTCCGTAGGCAGCGCCTTCGTCATCCCACACACCGGGACTAACAGCCGCCATGGCGTCTTTGAGATCAGTCAGCCATTCCTGCGCCTCTCCAACCAACACCGCGACCGACACCGCCATACACCGCTGTCCTGCCGCACCAACAGAGGATGAGACCAATGCATTGATCGCCTGCTCCTTCGCGGCATCCGGCATGACAACGAGATGGTTTTTCGCACCCGCCAGGCACTGCACTCGTTTCAAACGATCCGTACCCAGGCGGTACACGTGCTGCCCGACAGGAACCGACCCCACAAACGACACTGCCTTGACGTTGTCGTGGGTGATCAACGCATCCACCTGGTCCTTCCCGCCATGCACCACCTGCAAGACATCTTTTGGAAATCCGCATTCATAGAAAAACTCAACCAGCTTGTTGGGCGTCAGCGGGTCCTGCTCGGATGGTTTCAGTATAAACGTGTTGCCTGCGGCTACCGCCAGCGGAAACATCCACAGAGGAATCATTGCTGGAAAGTTGAATGGTGTGATACCGACACAAACACCCAGTGGTTGAATGATCGAGTAGGTATCAATCCCTCTCGCGACATTTTCCACGGTCTCGCCCATCATCAGTGAGGGAATATTGCACGCCTGCTCCACGACCTCGATACCGCGCCACACATCTCCCTGTGCATCCGCAAAGATTTTTCCGGTCTCCAGTGAGAGGATTTCCGCAATCTCATCCTGTTTTTCTTTGAGTAGCATCTGGTAACGCATCAGACATCGGGCACGTTCCGGCGCAGGCACGCTTCGCCATGCCTCAAATGCCACCTGTGCCGCCGTGACAGCGCGGTCAATTTCATGGCTCGTCGTCAATGGTGCTTCGGTCAGTACGACCTGATTCGCTGGGTTGGTGACCGGGATACTCTCTGTCGCGACACTGGGTCTGAACTCACCATCGATATAATTCTGCAGTTGTGCCATGTCTCGTCCTTATCTATTTATGCTTGTCTATATTCGAGTGAGGCCCAGTCTATCGGCGTTTGTCTCTGGGCATTCAGGTATTCATTGCACTGAGAGAAGTGTCTGCACCCAAAAAATCCGCGGTGGGCCGACAACGGTGAGGGGTGTGGTGCTTTTAACACTCGATGTCGTTCGGAATCGATCATACTGCCTTTCTTCTGGGCATAACTCCCCCAGAGCATAAAGACGACGGATTCTCTTTGCGTTGCGAGAAGCGACACAATTCGATCTGTGAACATTTCCCATCCTTTACCGGCATGTGACGCTGCGCTGCGATGCTCCACGGTGAGTACAGAATTCAGTAATAACACCCCCTGTTGTGCCCAGCCCATCAGACAACCATGCGGAAAGTGACCATCCGCCAATCCCAGATCCGATTCAATTTCTCGATAGATGTTGATCAATGACGGTGGCGGTTGAACATCTACCGGCACGGAAAAGCACAGTCCATGTGCCTGTCCTGGTCCGTGATAGGGGTCCTGCCCGAGGATCACAACCTTTACATCATCAAACGGTGTCGTATCAAGCGCATTGAACCACTCAGTGCCACGAGGATATATGATCTTCTTCTGCGCTTTCTGTTCATGCAAAAAGCGCCTGAGGTTCTGCATATAAGGTGCATCAAACTCACCCTGCAATCGAGTCAGCCAGCTGTGCTCGAGCGCGATCGCCACGCGCTAGTCGGCTTTGGGTCGCATATGCGGGAACAGCACCACATCCCGAATAGAGGGTGAGTCGGTGAGCAACATTACCAATCTGTCGATACCCACACCTTCTCCCGCCGTCGGCGGCATTCCGTATTCAAGCGCAGTCACATAATCCTGGTCATAGTGCATCGCCTCTTCATCACCTGCATCGCGCGCTGCAACCTGCTGGCGGAACCGCTCTGCCTGATCTTCCGCGTCATTGAGCTCTGAGAAACCATTGGCAATTTCCTGTCCCATGACAAACAACTCAAAACGATCAGTTACATCTGGGTCATCGTCGTTTCGTCTCGCAAGTGGTGACACCTCAGTTGGGTGTTTGGTCACAAACAGGGGTTGTTCGATCTGGTCTTCGACGCAGGCTTCAAAGATCTCCATCAACAGCTTACCCAGTCCCCAGGACGCTTCGACTTCGACCCCAAATCGATCTGCCACCGGAACCGCTGTCGATCGCTCTGTCAAAGAATCCGGGTCGACGTCCGGGTTGTAGTGAACGATCGCTTCCGCCATGGTCATTCGCGCAAAAGGTCGACCGAAATCGATCTCTTTACCCTGGTACCTGAAATATGTCTGACCGATTACGCGTTGCGCGGCTGATCGAAACATCGTCTCGGTCAGGTCCATAAGGTCATTGACGTCGGCATACGCCCAGTAGAATTCCATCATCGTAAACTCAGGACTATGTTTCGTGTCCATGCCTTCGTTACGAAAGTTCCGGTTGATCTCAAAGACCCGCTCGAACCCGCCCACCACGAGTCGTTTCAGATTCAACTCGGGAGCAACACGAAGATACATCTCAATGTCGAGCGCATTGTAGTGCGTGATAAACGGTGCGGCCGCGGCACCACCCGGAATGCTTTGCATCATCGGCGTTTCCACTTCCAGGAACGAACGCTCGATCAAGAAGCTGCGGATTGATTCGATGATCTTTGAGCGCCTAAGAAATGTATCGCGCGTCTCCTGGTTCATGATCAGGTCCAGGTATCGTTGTCGGTACCGAGTTTCCGTGTCGGTTAAACCGGCATGTTTTTCCGGCAAGGGTCGCAGTGACTTCGTGAGCAAGCGAATCTCCGATGCTCTGACCGTCAACTCGCCCGTATTGGTCCGCATCAATGTACCGGTCACCCCCACGATATCGCCGATATCCCAACGTTTAAACGCGTCATAGGTCGATTGGCCCACCACATCCTGGCGAACGTAAGCCTGGACTTGTCCAGAGACATCCTGAAGCGTGATGAACCCTGCCTTGCCCTGGCCCCGGCGCAACATGATGCGCCCAGCAACGGCCACAGTCATCGATTTTTCAATCAGTGTTTCTTTCGTCTCATCGGCATACTCGTTCGCCAATACCGCAGCGGTGTGCGTGCGGCGAAAATCATTGGGGAACGCGTTGCCGGCCGCTCGCAGCTCACTGAGCTTCTCGCGACGACCTGCGATTATCTGGTTTTCAGACTGTTCTGGATCAGACACGACTACAGCCCCTGCTTCAGACTGGCTTCAATAAACATCTCAAGACCACCATCCAGGACAGCCTGCGTATTGGACGTTTCTACATTAGTACGTAGATCCTTGATTCTGGCGCTATCGAGAACATAAGAGCGAATCTGACTACCCCAACCGATGTCAGACTTGTTGTCCTCCATTTCTTGCAACGCCTGCCTTCTCTTCTGATCCTCGATTTCGTACAACTTCGCCTTCAACTGTTTGATAGCCTGGTCACGATTCTGATGCTGAGAGCGTTGATTCTGACACTGTACCACCAGCCCTGTCGGAATATGTGTCAGTCGAATTGCCGAATCCGTCTTGTTCACATGTTGACCCCCAGCACCGCTGGCGCGATAGGTATCAACCCGGACCTCGCTCATATCAAGTTCAATCTCAATGCTGTCATCCAATTCAGGGGAGACAAAGATTGACGCAAACGACGTGTGTCTTCTGCTACCTGAATCAAACGGAGATTTTCGAACCAGTCGATGGACTCCCGTTTCGGTCCTGAGCCAACCAAACGCATAGTCACCCGAAAACTGAATAGTCGCGCCTTTTATACCAGCAACATCACCGGGGCTCTGCTCCACAACCTCGGTCGCAAACCCTTTTCGTTCCCCCCATTTCAGATACATTCGCATGAGCATTTCGGCCCAGTCCTGGGCTTCGGTCCCACCAGATCCTGCCTGGATATCCAAAAACGCGTTGTTTTCGTCGACCTCGCCGGAGAACATTCGCCGGAATTCCAACTGCGCGAGACGGTTTTCGAAGGCATTTAATTCGTCAGGAAGTTCCGACAGAAGTTGCGTGTCGTCTTCCTCCTGGGCCAACTCGATCATGGCGTCAGCATCATCAAGACCTGCGCTCAAATGGTCGACGGTGCTCACGATAGACTCCAGGGAAGAACGTTCACGCCCCAACTTCTGTGCTTCATCAGGGTTATTCCAGACACTGGCGTCAGCGAGCTCTAGTTCTACTTCCGCCAGACGTTCTTTTCGGTTGTCGTAGTCAAAGATACCCCCGAAGAACGGCCAGTCGATCATTCAGTTCTTTGATGCGGCTGATCAGCGGATTGATTTCCAAAATGGGTCCCGGCGTTCGAATTGAGAAGGAACGCGATTGTAAGTTTGATGACTGGGCAAGCGCAAACGGGCGTGCACCAAGCCCGACTGGCTTAACCTGTTCTGAACACCGAAAGGAAGGATGGGATCTTCTCGAAACGAACTTAGTCAGCATGTCTAGCCTAAGAGGTGTCGATCTATACCGGGAACAGACTGGTCCCCTCAGCACGCTGTATGTGCTGGTGTTATCATGTTTACGACGTAGGCATCATCAAGATCCAGAGGCAGATCCAATGCTTCGATGATCAATTGGACCGATTCCAGCCCTCGATAGCGATTGATTTCCGGCCGGTAGGCCATGCGGTGTCGGAGTCCGGAGAGCAGATCCGTGTGGCCAAAGGCAATGGCATTGAACACCCGACCCCGGTCGGTGCGTAGCCGGAGACGCAGGTGCGCACCACCGACTATACGCTGATCGATGATTTCAAAGACATCGTCAAACAATGGTTCGGGAAATGCCTGCCCCCACGGCGCTGACGTCAGCACTCGTCGTACCTGACCGATATGCAACAGGTCAGCTGCCTCGCCATCACTCAACAGATCATCTGTCAGATCTTCTTCAGTCAACCATCGATGTGCTTCATCATCGAAGGCCTCCGCAAACGCATCGAAGTGCTCATTCTTCAATGTGAGTCCTGCCGCCATTGCGTGTCCACCAAATTGCTCAATCATTCCGGGGTGCCTGACATCGATCGATGCGAGGGCATCGCGAATATGCATCCCCTGAATCGATCGCGCCGAGCCTTTGAGCTCGGTCGCCGAACCCGGAGCGAAGGCAATCACCGGACGGTGCAACCGATCTTTGATGCGCGAGGCAATGATCCCGACAACACCCTGGTGCCACGAAGGATCAGACATACAAACACCCATCGCTTCGGAAGTTGTGTCTGCCAATTGCAGATTCGCATCCTCGCGCATTTCACGTTCAATCTGCCGACGCTCTTTGTTCAGAGTATCGAGCTTGGCTGCGACCTCGCGTGCTTGAGCAAGATCTTCTGCGAGCAGGCACGCGATCCCAATCGACATGTCTTCGATCCGTCCTGCCGCGTTTAGTCTGGGTGCCATGCCAAATGACAAATCCCGAGTCGTCAACTGATCAATCTCTGCACCAGCAACTTCCGCCAATGCCACAATGCCAGGTCTCCCTAGTCCCGCTCGGATTCGAAGCAACCCCTGCTGAACCATAATGCGGTTATTGGCATCGAGTGGAACCACATCCGCTACCGTACCAAGGGCAACGAGGTCCAAGAACCGAGCGAGGCTTGGCAGGTTCTTCTCACCGCGACCCCGCAACACCGCCCGCACGGCTGCCAGCAGGTAAAAGGCCACGCCAACACCCGCCATCGATTTACTCGCAAACGGACACCCAGGCTGATTTGGATTAACGATCGCATCCGCGTCAGGGAGTGTCTCACCCGCCAGATGATGGTCTGTTACCACCAGTTGTATTGACAGTTCTTTTGCACGTGCAGCCCCTTCGAGACTCGCGATGCCATTATCGACGGTGATAATGAGGTCAGGCGAGCTCCGTTGCGCCTCCTCGACAATCTCTGGGGTCAGCCCGTAACCGAACTGGAATCGATCTGGTACGAGGAAGTCGACATGATGTCCACCCATGGATCGCAGCCCCGCCACCAACAACGCACTGCTGGTGGCACCGTCAGCATCAAAATCACCAATCACGAGGATTCGGTGCTCTCGCAAATGCTGAACCACCAGGTCTGCCGCATGCGGTAACGCCAGTAAATCAGGTGGCAACAGACCGGTCAGTGCATAGGCATCGGTTTCAGCAGCGGCCAGGTCCACACGCCTGTGGGACAACAACCGCTGGAGGAGATCGGGGCTGTTGTCTGCGATACCTCGACGTTTTAGCTTCGCACCGTATCTCATCACCCGACCCCGCGGGTTCGACTAGAGGACGCGTATTCGGGTGATTCCACCCGTAACGCTGGACTGCTCAGAGATTTCTGCCAATGCGGCATTCATCGCGGATTCCCTGACGCGATTGGTGATAATCACCACCGGCACTTCGTCTGCATTGGCATCCCGCTGTACGAGCGATTCTATACTGATGTTATAACGAGACAGGATGCTAGTCAGCGACGCCATGACGCCCGGCTTGTCACGCGCTGTCAAACGCAGATAGAAGGGCGACTCGATGTCTTCGATAAGCTTGATGGGTAACGTGGTCATGTCTGATGCGCCGTAGCCAGCACTCGGAATGCCCAGATGGTCTCTCGCAATATCGACGACATCACTGACCACGGCGGATCCTGTTGCATCACCACCAGCACCTGCGCCGTAATACATGGTCTCTCCAGCCGCGTTACTGGTCACCATCACTGCATTCATAACACCGCTGACCTGAGCAAGCAGTGCCGAATTGGGAACGAGTGTGGGGTGAACCCGCAGTTCCACTCCCTCCCCATCCCTCGCGGTAATACCCAGGTGCTTGATTTTGTAGCCAAGCTGTTCTGCAAATCGAATATCAGCAACAGTCACTTGAGAGATACCTTCTGTGTAAATCGCCTCAAACTCAAGCGGCACGCCAAAGGCAATCGTCGACAGAATTGTCAGCTTGTGAGCCGCATCAATTCCTTCAACGTCAAACGTCGGGTCTGCTTCTGCGTAACCCAGCTCCTGTGCTTCTGCCAGCACTTCATCGAAACCACGATTTCCCACCCCTTCCATTTCGCTCAGGATAAAGTTGGTCGTACCATTGATGATTCCGGCCACACGACTGATCTCATTACCCACCAGACCTTCCCGAATCGCTTTGATCACCGGGATGCCGCCCGCCACCGCCGCCTCGTATCGAATAGACACGTTATTGGTGTCTGCCAGATCAAACAACTCAGCACCAAACTCTGCGATCAGTGCTTTGTTCGCTGTCACCACATGTTTCCCAGTGGCAAGCGCTTCGCGTACCAGAGCTAACGCAGGATCGGTGCCGCCAATCAACTCGAGTACGACATCGACCTCAGGATCTCGAACCACATCGAAGATATCCCGACTGACCCGTACATTACTCAAATCACAATCCGGATGATCGCGACGACAACCTACATGCACGACGGTAACGTCTGTTCCTGTTCGTGATTGTATGAGCGGAGCATAGCGTGTTAGCAGGTTATACGTGGCCGATGCCACAGTACCCAAGCCACAGATTCCAACCCGACACTGGCTGACATCAGCCATCATTAACGCCTCCTGTCCTTAATACTCAAGTCTCAGATCTGAGCACCCGTGTTGCGGAACATCCGCTTGATGCCTCGTATCGCCTGACGCGTTCTGTGCTCGTTCTCAATGAGCGCAAACCGCACGTGATCGTCCCCGTATTGACCAAAACCGATCCCGGGTGACACGGCGACCCCGGCCTCTTTCAAAAGCAGCTTGCTAAACTCAAGGGAACCCATGTTCTGAAACTGAGGTGGGATCTTCGCCCAAACGAACATCGTGGCTCGCGGTTTTTCCACTGCCCAACCGGCCGCGTTCAAACCGTCGCAAAGGACGTCTCGTCGAACTCGATACGTGTCCCTGATCTCATCCACGCAGCTCTGATCGCCCTCAAGTGCAGCGATGGCAGCAACCTGGATGGGCGTGAACATTCCGTAATCCAGATAGGACTTGATCCGTGCCAATGCGCCTACCAGGGTGGGGTTGCCAACACAAAAACCCATCCGCCAACCCGGCATGTTGTAGCTCTTCGACATGGTAAAGAACTCAACCGCAACGTCTTTCGCACCGGGAACCTGCAATATCGACGGGACCTGGTAGCCATCAAACACAAGGTCTGCATATGCGAGATCCTGCACGATCCAGATCTGGTGTTCCTTCGCGACGGCAACCAGGCGCTCATAGAAGTCGATTTCGACACACTGTGTTGTCGGGTTACCCGGGAAGTTGACGATGAGCAGTTTGGGTTTGGGCCAACTATTGGTAATAGCTGTTTCAAGCTCGCTGAAAAAGTCGACGTTCGGAGTTAAAGGAACGTGACGAACATCGGCGTCGGCAATGACAGCACCGTAGGTATGTACCGGATAACTCGGATTAGGCACGAGAACACCATCACCGGGGCCCAGCACCGCCATCGCAAGGTGCGCAATGCCCTCTTTGGAACCCAAACACACGATGGCTTCACTCTCAGGGTCCAGGTCGACATCGAACCGTCGCTCGTACCAGTCGCAGATCGCCTTGCGTAGTCGAGGAATACCCTTGGACTGGGAATACCGATGGGTATCTCCTTTCTGTACCGACTCGATCAGCTTATCGACAATGTGCTGTGGCGTAGCCTGATCGGGATTTCCCATTCCAAAATCTACGATATCCTCTCCACGCGCTCGTGCGTCCTGCTTCAGTTCATCGGTGATGCTGAAGATATACGGCGGTAAGCGCTTAATGCGAGGAAAGTCGTCCATGGGTTCTTTTTACAAAGGGGTGTTACGAGCGAAAGCGCATTCTATGATAAGCTTGCTTTAAGCGCCACGTAACACGCAAGTTACGGATCGCTATCCGGCCGTATCCCCCTCACGCTGTTGTCAGGGAGCCGGAATACCGAGAAGTCGTGCCATTTCGAGCGGCGGACGGTATCCCATGAGCATGGCGCCATCCTCAAGCACCAACGCTGGTGTACCCGTCACTCCCATCACTTCGCCAAGCCGGTACTGTGTCGAAACGGGATTCGCGCAGACCCGTTTTTCGAGATCAACCCCGGATTTCGCTCGAGTCATCGCGGCAGTCGGATCATCACTACACCAGGTGGATACGGCCTTTTGGTAGGAGCGGGATTCGAGTCCTGCACGTGGAAACGCCATATAACGGATTGCGATACCTAGATCGTTATAGGCCTTCATCTCCTTGTGCAGTTTTCGACAATAGCCGCAATCAATATCCGTAAAAACCGTGACCTTCGCCTTCACTTTCCCTGGGGGAGGCGCAAACACTACCATTTCCGATTCATCAATTTCAGAGAGTAGACGTCGGCGTGCCTGCGTTCGTTTCTGTTCAGACACGTTCACCAGTTGAGGGCCGATCTGGTACATATCACCACTGATCATATGCCCCCCATCTGCGGAGACATAGACGGTATCGCCACTCACGTTGACCTCATACACACCTTCAATTGGTGAAGCCTCAATACTCAGTATTCTCAGACCCGTCAGCGTCGATGTGAGTGTGCGTGTAATCGCATCACGCGCTTCCGAATGTGCGGCTACTTCTTTGACCACAGAAGGTGGCGTCGCTGCTACCTGTGTACCCAGCACAAAAACTGCTGCCAGAATGAGTGTTGTGTTTAGTTTCAATTCAATAGGGCTCATGTGCCCTCTCCCGGGTTGCGATGCCGCTCCACTTTGCCGCATCTATCGGAAAAATCAACGATCACTAACGTGACGACACTTTAGTCGCATTAGCGGATCGTTTCTGATTAGACCTAACAGCACTTTTGGTTTCATACATCCCTATCCACGTGGATGATGCGCCTGGTGAAGGTCCTTCAATCGATGCCGAGCCACGTGCGTATAAATCTGTGTTGTGGACAAATCACTGTGGCCTAAAAGTAATTGAACAACGCGCAGATCAGCGCCGTGATTGATCAGATGGGTGGCAAAAGCGTGGCGAACTGTGTGCGGAGACAGCTTCCCCCTTATACCTGCTGACGCGGCGTGAGTCTTGATGCGATGCCAGAAGGTTTGGCGGGTCATCACTCTTCCCTGTTGGCTGGGGAACACCACCTGCGACGCCAGATGACCTTTGAGCAGGTCGGATCTCGCCTCGTTCATATAACGGTGAATCCAGGATAGTGCCTCCTCACCCATCGGTACCAGACGTTCTTTGCTCCCCTTACCCATGACTCGGACCACACCGGCACGCAGGTTCATATCGGCGATATTCAGCGACACCAACTCAGATACGCGCAATCCACTGGCGTAGAGCAGCTCCAGCATCGTCCGATCGCGCAGACCCAGTGGTGTTGAGGCATCAGGTGCAGCCAAAAGCTTTTCGACATCCGATTCTGATAACGTAACTGGGAGTGGCCGCCCCAGTTTAGGGCTGTCGATTCGTAACGTCGGGTCAACGTGGATACGATGTTCACGGAGTTGATAACGATAGAAAGAGCGGAGCGACGACAACATCCGAGCCGCCGATCGAGCGCCCAACCCATCGGTCAATCGATCAGACAGATACTGTGTCAAATCCTGACGTTGTATCTGAAGCAGATCGCGCCCTTTCTTTTCGATCCACTCCGAAAGCTGCCGAAGGTCCCTTCGATAGGCACTCAAGGTGTTTTCAGACAGTCCTTTTTCCAACCAGAGGGCATCGATAAAGCTGTCGATCAGAGGCTGATTCTGCATGAATCCCATTTTACACAATGGGGAACTGATGAGGTTACCGTCGGCAACTTTGCGCCAACGGGCAGTGGAAGGCGGCCCTTACGTCTCGCGCCTCAGGGCTGACCTCGCTCGCCGTAGTCGACCTAATTCAGCTTTTCTTTGATCCTCGCAGAACGGCCAGAACGTTCACGCAAGTAATAGAGTTTGGCTTTACGAACATCACCACGTCGTTTTACAGCGATGGATTCGACTAGCGGGCTGTGTGTCTGGAAAGTTCGTTCGACACCAACTCCGTGAGACGTCTTTCGCAAGGTGAAGGCCGAGTTCAATCCGCGATTCCGACAGGCAATAACGACACCTTCAAACGCCTGCAGACGCTCACGGTTCCCTTCGCGCACTTTGACCTGTACGACGAGAGTGTCCCCAGAACCGAACTCGGGTACATCACTCTTCAACTGTGCATTTTCGATCTGCTCGATAATCTTGTTCATGTCGTGCGCCCCTGGTCCCGTGTTGTCCGTGATTCTTTCATGACTCAGTTTCTGACCGATACTCGTCCAGCAACTGTTGCTCAATCTCTGTAAGCGTCCGTTCCCTGATCAGGTCCGGGCGCTTTTCCCATGTTTTTCCCAACGCCTGTTTCTGGCGCCACCGTGCAATCATTTGATGGTTACCACTCAGCAACACATCCGGTACTCGCTTACCTGCAATCTCCTTCGGTCGTGTGAATTGTGGATAATCCAGTAATCCATCCGAAAACGAATCCTGTGCTACCGAATTGCTGTCACCGAGGGCACCTGGCAACAGCCGGGTCACCCCATCGATGACCGCTAAAGCGGGCACTTCTCCACCGCTCAAAACGAAGTCTCCCAGGGAGACCTCACGATCAATATCAGCATTGATTACTCGTTCATCAATGCCTTCGTAACGGCCACAGACCAATACGACACTACCCTTTGCTGCCCACCCTGCAAGGTCATCCTGCGAGAGCCGCCTTCCCTGAGGTGATAGATATACCACCTCAGTGCACTTATCGGCAGCGTCCTTCGCCGAGTGAATCGCTTCTCGCAGCGGCGCCACCTTCATCAACATTCCCGGGCCACCGCCATAAGGTTTGTCGTCCACCGTACGATGCAGATCCGAAGTAAAGTCCCGTGGGTTAAAACACCTCACGCTGATCAGTTCATCACGTAGTGCTCGTCCCGTGACACCGATCAGATGGTCTTCGGTGAAACTCTCTGGAAACAATGTGACCAATCCAAACCACACGTGCGCTTCCCGGCGTCATCCTTTCCGGTGAAAACTTCTCGGTGTAAAAGCATCCTCCGGGAAACCGACCAAACGTCAATAGTCGGCAGCCCAATCGACCCGAATCAATCCACCTTCCAGATCGACCTCCAGTATCTTCTCCTTTACATAAGGGATCATTCGATCCCGATCATCCACACTCTGATCACTGGGTTCAATCACCAACACATCATGAGCACCTGTGGCCATCACATGATCGACGTTGCCCAGGCATTCTCCCGATTCGTTGATCACCTGCATTGAGATCAGCTGGTGCCAGTAGACCTCTTCGTCATCCAAATCCGGCAAAAGTCCAACATCAACCTCGATGTCAATGCTCTTCCACTGCTCCGCCTCGTTTCGGTCGTCAATCCCCTGTAGTTTTACAATCAGACCGTTACTTTGTTGTTGTGCCGACTCCACTTCGGAATGCGATACCGCTAGAGCATTTCTAGGAGTCCTACGGACCAGCCGCCAGGGCTGGTAGTTCAAGATCTGCTCGGAAGGATTGGTGTAGGACGTCAACCGAATCCATCCTTTGATCCCGTAGGCACCGCCGAGTCTACCGACGATGACAAACCGTGCCTGGTCGTTTGAGTTAGGCAGCAGCACCGTCCGTTTCAGTCACTGAAGCTGCCTGCGCCTTGGCATAGTCACTAGCAACCTTCTTGACCCGGTCTGATGACTGCGCACCCTGGCGAATCCAATAGTCCATACGTTCAACGTCAAGACGGATGCCTTCGTCTGCACCCCGGGCGTTGGGATTGTAGAAACCAATCCGCTCAATGAAGCGACCATCACGTGCTTCACGCTTGTCTGCAACCGTAATGTGATAGTACGGACGTTTCTTACTTCCGGCTCTGGATAACCGAATCACTACCATCTTATTCATTTCCTTGAAAAAAATGTCATTCAGGGCGCGCCCGGGGCTAGCCTATGACGATGAACGAACACGTCACCCACTCACATACAGGCCCTAATACAAACAAAGGGGTGCGTCAGAAGCGGCGACATTGTAAGGGATTGATTCTCCGATTGAAACCGGGATTCCTAGGACCTCGAAGGCACTTTGGATCAGCGAAAACGTCGCCCACTCGGGGGATGCTGCATGGCGCTGCCGAGTCCGCGCATCATATTGGCCATGCCACCCTTCTTCGACATTTTCCGCATCATCTTCTGCATCTGTTTGTGCTGTTTCAAGAGTCGGTTCACATCCTGAATCTGGGTACCGGAGCCATTGGCAATGCGCTTTTTCCTCGACCCGCTAATGACATCTGGATAATGGCGTTCGTGGGGCGTCATTGAGTTGATGATCACTTCCATCTGACCAAACGGGTTTGCTTCGAACTTATCCGCCATCGTCTGGTTCATATTTCCCATACCGGGCAGTTTGTCGAGCAAACCGGTCACGCCTCCCATATTGTTCATCTGCTGGATCTGGTCGCGAAAATCCTCCAGGTCGAATTTCTGACCCTTTCGCATTTTTCGTGCAAGCTTCTGAGCCTTCTTCTTGTCGACCTTTCGTTCGGCTTCCTCGATCAGCGAGAGGACGTCACCCATGCCAAGTATCCGGGAAGCAATACGATCGGGATGAAATGCTTCAAGCGCGTCAACTTTCTCGCCCATACCCAGAAACTTGATCGGCTTCCCGGTAATGGCACGCACGGAAAGTGCAGCACCACCCCGTGCGTCACCGTCCGCCTTCGTGAGCACGACCCCCGTCAAAGGCAAAACATCATTGAAAGCTTGCGCAGTATTAGCCGCATCCTGCCCCGTCATGGCATCCACAACGAACAGCGTTTCTGCAGGACCAACCGTCTCGTGCACGACACTGATTTCGTTCATCATTTCATCGTCAACCGCGAGACGACCCGCAGTATCCAGGATCAGCACATCTGCAAACTGTCGGCGGGCTTCCGCGACCGCGTCCCGCGCGATCTGCTCCGGTTTCTGGTCGGTTGTACTATCGAAAAAGTCGACTTCGACTTCCGCCGCGAGTGTTTTCAGTTGATCAATGGCTGCAGGGCGATAGACATCGGCGCTCGCCAGCATGACCTTTCGGTTCTCACGCTGTCGCAGAAACAACGCCAGTTTCGCGGCTGTGGTGGTCTTACCTACCCCCTGCAAACCAGCCATGAGGATGACTGCTGGAGGTTGGGTCGCGAGATCCAGCCCGTTTTCGCCACCACCCATAGTGGCCACCAGCTCGTCGTTGACGATTTTGACAAACGCCTGGCCGGGCGAAAGGCTGGTATCTATCTCCTGACCTATCGCTCGGAGACGTACCTGTTCGACGAACTGCTTCACGACGGAGAGTGCAACGTCTGCTTCCAGCAGCGCAGTCCTCACTTCTCGAAGTGTTTCGCTAATATTTTCTTCGTTCAGGCGCGCTTTGCCGGATAATTTACTCAGCGTCCCTGTTAATCGTTCAGACAAAGACTCAAACACGGATTGACCTGCATCCTTTTATGTATAGACGGGAACTATTAAACCACTTGTATTCACATCCGTACCAGACATAGACGTCTATCAAGCTTGCCAAACGCGGCGAGGCACGGAACACTAGCAATATGTTAACGACCATTCTGGCAGTCCTCGCAAGCGCGCTTTATCTAACAGCCGCAGCCCTGCACCTGCAAAGCACGCGCACACAGCAGGCCGATACCTCGCGCCTAGTCATGCTGGGGCTGCTGGCCCTAATCGCTCATAGCGGGTTTGTTGCCCTTACCATCATGACGGACTCAGGCACAAACACGGGTGTCCTCCCCATGGGAACTCTAATGATGTGGGCGATTAACGGTCTGTATCTGCTCAGCTTCTTGAGGCGTCCAGTCACCAGCCTTGCGATCTTCCTGTTTCCTGTCTCGGCGCTCACCATTGGTCTTACATGGTGGCTCAGCGATGGTTCACGTATTCGGGATAATCTGGGTATCGGGCTAACCACCCACATCGCCCTTTCAGTAATCGCCTATGGTTTGTTAGCACTCGCAACAGTGCAGGCACTGTTCGTCGCCGTTGCCGACAAAAGCCTGAAGAATCGTGCATTCAATATCATGCGATTTGTGCCGCCGCTTCAAGCCATCGATAGCATGATGTTTGAGCAGATCAAGCTCGGCATCGTGTTCCTGACGCTCTCGATCGGCAGTGGTCTGATCTATTTTGATGCAAGTGTCCCGGGTCTAATCCACCATACCTTTATTTCAGTCGCGGCCTGGGCTGTTTTCGCCATCCTTCTTGGAGGTCGTTACCTTTGGGGATGGCGCGGCGTCATTGCCTCTCGCTGGACCGTGGCAGGATTCCTGCTGCTCGCGCTCGCCTATTTTGGTTCCAAGATTGTGCTCGAGGTCTTTCTAGGCAAAGTCTGACCGTCTTGACAGGTGCGCGTCACCGGCGCTACAACGACACTTCAAACACAGCCGAGGTCTCCTCGCTTGGAAGATCCATCGTTAGGCGCTCTTTTTGGCGCTGTCTTTGTTCTGGTCGTTCTGTCTGCATATTTTTCCGGCTCAGAAACCGCCATGATGGCGCTGAACCGCTATCGGCTGAAACACCTGGCCGATGGGGGTCATGGAGGCGCCAAACGGGCCAGTAGACTGCTGGAGCGTCCGGACCGGCTGCTCGGCGTCATTCTGATTGGCAACAATTTCGTCAATTTTTCAGCCGCCTCAATCACCACACTGATAGCAATCACGCTCTTCGGTGACAGTGGTGTCGCCATCGCGCCTGTTGTCACCACGCTGCTGTTTCTGGTCTTTGCCGAGGTTGCGCCAAAAACAATCTCTGCCGCTTATCCAGAGCGCGTGGCACTACCGTCCTCATATATTCTTGCGATCCTCCTGCGGATCTCATACCCCCTGGTGTGGGTCGTCAACGGTATTGCAAACGCCCTGCTCCGAGTGCTTGGAATCTCACAGGACGACGGATCCAATATGGCGCTGACAAGCGCTGAGCTCCGAACGGTTGTAAACGAGGGCCAGATCGGCGATCACCCACAGCACATGCTCTTGTCCATTCTCGACCTCGAACGGGTCACGGTGAATGACATCATGGTGCCGCGAAACGAAGTCTTTGCCATTGATATTGACGATGACGCTGAAGAGATCATCAACATCATTCGGTCCTCCCAACATACACGGCTACCCGTCTATAAGGACGACCTCGAGAACGTGCTCGGCATGTTGCATCTACGTAACTTTGCCAAACTTGTATCCCGAGGCGATGAAGAACTCAACAAGGCTACGATCATGCAGGTGGTTGACCCCCCCTATTTCGTTCCTTTGAATACGCCATTGCAGCAACAATTGGTGAATTTCCAGCAGGTCAAGGAACGCGTTGGCCTGGTCGTAGACGAATATGGTGACATGCAGGGCATCGTGACACTCGACGATATCCTGGAAGAGATCGTGGGCGAGTATACAACAGATCTCGCCGCAACCAGCACGGACATCCACCCACAGGAAGACGGCAGCTACATGATCGACGGGAGCGCACACATCCGTATGATCAATCGTCAACTGGGATGGGACCTTCCGGTCGAAGGTCCCAAAACCATCAATGGACTCGTCACCGAAGAACTGGAAACGATCCCTGAGTTCGATGTCTGCCTTGCCATCGGATCGTACCGGATTGAGACCATCCAGATTCAGGACAGCCTGGTGCGCACCGTTAAGGTGTCGAAGGCATCCTGATCACGCGACTATAGGCTACCGCCACTTTCGGTTAATTGACGCAATGATGGAACGGAACGCGGCCGTCACGGTACTCTGGCTGATCCCAACGCCGTAGTGCTTACGTTCCTGATCATCCATCAGCGCCAGAATACAGATCGCCTGCGCCTCATTACCCTCGTTTAGCGCATACTCTTGATAGTCCACAACGTTGAGCGGCTCATTCAGCGTTTCGACCATCGCCGCAATAAACGCATCAATCGGGCCGGAACCACTTCCTGTCACCGTAAGCTGGTTTTCCGCAACGGTTATTCGTGCGGCAATTGTCTGGAGACCGTCTTTCGACGTCAGGTCATAATCGATCAACGCATACGGTCCCTCAACCTCAATAAATTCGGAGACAAACGCCTTCCAGATTTCATCCGGCTTGAGCTCCCCTTCCTTCTGCTCAGTCAGTTGCTGAACGATCGGGCTGAACTCCACCAGTAACTCACGTGGCAAAGCAACACCAAAGTAATGCTCGAGAATAAATGCGACACCTCCTTTTCCCGACTGGCTATTGACCCGGACGGTTTCTCGATAGCTCCCGCCGACATCCGATGGATCGATTGGCAGGTATGGCACTTCCCACTGCGAATCACCACCTGTGTCGACAACAGTCATCCCCTTACGGATCGCATCCTGGTGCGAGCCAGAAAACGCAGTAAATACGAGCTCACCGGCATACGGTGTTCGAACATGTATAGGAATCTTTGTACAGGCCTCAGACACCTCAACGATACGTCGCATATCGGCGAGATAAAGTTTTGGATCCACACCTTGAGAGAATAGGTTCATAGCCATGTTGATCACATCGCAGTTACCGGTCCGTTCACCGTTGCCAAACAACGTACCTTCGATGCGCTCTGCACCCGCCATCAAGCCAAGTTCTGAAGCCGCGACCCCGGTACCACGATCATTGTGTGTGTGCAGGCTGATCACCGCTTTGTCGCGACCGGGTAGGTTCCGAATAAACCACTCAAGCTGATCCGCATAGATGTTGGGGGTGGCCATCTCTACCGTAGACGGAAGGTTCAGTATCATCTTGTCATCCGAAGTGGGTTGCCACACTTCCATGACCGCTGCACAGATATCGACCGCAAAATCCAGCTCGGTTGCAGTGTAGCTCTCAGGTGAATACTCAAGCGTGACATGAGTGCCTGCTACCTTCAGCGTGTCGGCGTGCTTCTTGACGAGTTCGGCCCCATCAGTCGCCAGCTTGATCACCTCCTCTCGCCCCATATTGAATACAACACGTCGTTGTAGGGTCGAGGTGGAGTTGTAAAGGTGGAAGATCACCTGCTTTGCGCCCGTTACTGCTTCACAGGTCCGTTCGATCAGTTCCTGGCGGGCCTGACACAACACCTGAATGGTGACATCGTCAGGAATGAGGCCCTCTTCAATGATCTGACGGACAAAATCGAAATCTGGTTGGGACGCCGCGGGAAAGCCAACTTCGATCTCTTTGAAACCGATCTCCACAAGCAGACGGTACATCTCCATTTTCTCGTCCGGCGTCATTGGATCAACAAGTGCCTGATTGCCATCTCGTAGATCGACGCTGCACCAGCGGGGAGCCTCGTCGATGACCTGATCAGGCCAAGTTCGATTCTTCAGCCGTACCGGTTCGAAAGGTTTGTACTTTTGAAAAGGCATCTTCACGGTCGATGCCTTCGGTTGGATTTGATCAGACTTCGGCTGATCCGTGGTATTGCTTGCTTCAGTGTTCATGAGAATCTCTGATCTGGTGTTATGCCGTAATCGGCTTAAGCCGCCATCCAAGGAGGCATCAACAGACGATGTAGGAACTTTGACAGGCCGCCTACAACGGCAGGCGTAGCAGGGTCTTCAAAGTGAGAGCAATAAGCGTCAGGGTCAGGTCAAGAAAATGTGACACAGGCAGCCCCGGCAGCAAGTTGCTATCGTTTATGTGCTTTGGTTTTACAGCTTGCAACATGTTGGGACCGTTGGTGTGATCTGCCTGCTCAATTTCCTTTCGAGCCGACATTGATGGAACAAATTATGGCGCGAAAACAGGGTAAAACCAACTCCCTACTCGCTAACCTGCTGGTTTCAAAGTATCCCGAAACCGCTTGAAGTTGTTGACGTAACCCATCGCTGAGGCGGTCAGTCCTTTGATCTGCACATCCGACAGCTGTTTCACAACCTTGCCGGGTGAACCCATCACCAGTGAACCGTCAGGGATTTCCTTGTTCTCCGCAATCAGCGAGTTGGCACCAATCAGGCAATTGTTACCAATCTTGGCGCCGTTCAGGATGACCGAATTGATCCCAACCAGCGTGTTGTTGCCAATCGTACAGCCATGCAGCATGACCTGATGTCCTACGGTCACACCCTCGCCAATCGTCAGCTGGATACCACCATCGGTATGAAGCACCGAGCCGTCCTGCACGTTGGAATTCTCTCCTATCGTGATCACGTCGTTGTCACCCCGGACCGTCACATTGAACCAGATACTTGCGTTATTCTTGATCACTACAGAACCGATGACCGTTGCGTTATCCGCAACCCAGTAGTCTTCAGCGTCAATGGTTACTTTGCGATCGCCCAGGTCGTAAATCACCTAACGACTCCCCCTCTCCTTTGTAATCTACGGCAGCTTACCAAAAGCGTATACTCTCGCCTACGAAGTCAGCAGGTCGTTTTATGAAGTTCTGCAACCAGTGCGGCGCCGCGGGCCACTACATCATTCCACCCGGTGACAATCGGGATCGCTTCGTGTGCAAGAACTGCGGTCACATTCAGTATGTGAACCCACGCATCATCGCCGGTTGTCTTCCCATCTACGAAGAACAGGTGCTGCTGTGTAAACGCGCTATCGAACCCCGTTATGGCTTGTGGACTCTGCCAGCCGGTTTTATGGAGAACGGAGAAAGTACGCTGAGCGGTGCACTACGTGAGGCGAAAGAAGAAGCGAATCTGACGGCTGATCCGCAGGGTTTGTACACCGTGTTCAGCCTCCCTCACATTTCTCAGGTGTACATGTTCTACCGTGTACACATGCTTGATCTGAACTTCAGCGCCGGTGAAGAATCGCTGGATGTCAGGCTGTACGAGGAAACGGAGATTCCATGGGATCAATTGTCATTTCACGTGATCAATCAGACGCTTGAACACTACTTTGAAGATAGAAAGACCGGCGTATTTCCCGTACATGAAGCCACGTTGGATCGCAGTACTGATCCATTGTTGCGTTCCACCTGATCGGCTGCATGAAGATCCGCCCCCGTAAGAAGCTGGCCAGCGACGTAGTCTTTTCTAGGGTCTACGATCCGTATTCAGGGCTGTAAGTTGTGTATAACGAAACTGACCATGGCCGACGTTTTCCTGGACCATCGAGGCGCGAATTTCTCACCAAGTACAATCGGATATTCAAACTGTGATCGACCATGGCGACTGACCCTCTCTTTGCGAACACGCTACTGTTTGTCTTGATTTTTGGCTCGATTGCACTGTTTGCTGTCGGCTGGATCGCTCTCTGGATCTATTTTGTCTGGCAGGCGCATCGTCGGGAAATGCGAAACGACTATACCCTCAGTCACGAGGAGTACTGGCAGCGGTTGGAGGACTCCCACAAGCGCAATGGCACCTGGGTCGGCAGCGAGGCTGAATACAACACCCAGAGACAGCCGGAGGAAACCGAACCAGAATCAACTGAATCTGATACGAGCACTGATCGACGATGAGTTCAGTGCACATTAGAGCAGCTGGCCGCGACGATGCGCGCGACCTTGCCTGTCTCATTAAGCTCGCCGGTGAGAATCTACGATGTTCCAATACCGCAAAATCGCAAGCAAGAGCGAAGATCTGCTCAGTATCGGTGCCCTTCGAGCTTCAGGGTCGGAAGGGCATTTCAATTTCCGGATTGCGCTATTTGTAGCGATCGATGGAGTGCCCGTCGGGATGGTCCTCAGTTACCGTCTACCTGATCCTTATGATTGAGGGGATCGTGAGGACTTGCCCAATGTCATCCGTCCGCTGGTTCTCCTGGAAGCCAAAGCTCCAGGGACCTGGCACATCGATGCCATCGCGACCCAAGTTTAAACCGAAGGGGAATTGGCAGCGCACTTATGACACATCGCGAGACCATAGCAAAGAACACTGGCGCCATTCACCAAAGTCTTATCGTCGCCAGCGAGCATTTCGGGGCGCACGCATTGTGTCTGAGACTGGGATACCAGGATTTTTCATCCCTGCCGTGACCTAACCGAAGGACCCTCTGGTGGCGATTAAGTCCTGATGACAGAGCCCGTCGCGTAGCAACCGATAATCGCTCGTCTAGTCCTTTGGTGGCGGAACAACGCCTGTGATCGGCTGCATATTGCGTACGTTCAGTTCGATCAGTACGGGTCCATCAATGCACATGGCCTTCTCGATCTGCTCCGAAAAACCATCGACGGTATCCGCATGGAGCCCTGTCAAGCCCATACTCTCCGCCAGCTTGACGAAATCGGGTGTACTGAGATCAGTTTCGCTGAACCGGCCGTCGAACTGATTGACCTGCAGACCACGAAGAACTCCGTATCCACCGTCGTTAAATACGACGATCACCACCGGTGCCTGGTATTGGGCGGCCGTAGACAGTTCACCAACGTGAAACATGAAACCACCGTCGCCGTGCATGCAGAACGTTTTGACGCCCGTCGCAATGGCCACACCGATACCCAGCGGGAGACCTGGACCAATGGCGCCTGACGTCGGGAAGATATAGCCACCCGCCTTGAAAATCGGTAGCAGACCATTGCCCCAATGATAGCCAGGCAACGTGTTATCACGCACAAAATAAGCATCGCGATCCATATACTTTGAAAATACGTCGAGAATACCCGCCTGATGAGGACCCAGTCTGTCGCGCATACCGGCTTTACTCTCCCCTGCGAGAGCCAGCATTTGTTCCTTATATTGTGCATCCCCGGTGTCCAGGTCAGCTTCCGTGATCGCATCCAAGACTAATTTTGCATCGCCGACCACGCCGACTTCGGGCCGATAATTGAGGTTGATGTTCCTCGGGTCCACATCGATATGCACCATCTTTGGCATAGGCATAGCCACCTGTCCACCAGCAACACCTGCTTGAAATCGAGTACCGACGGCAATCATTAGATCCGCATCCTGAACCGCCTTCAGGATCGGACGAGACAGCAGCAACGGACCCATCAATAGCGGGTGGTCATCTCGTAGCGCACCTTTGCCGTTTGGTGTCGTGATCACTGGTGCATCCAGTTTCTCAGCGAGCGCGGACAACGCCTCTGATGCACCAGATTTTCCAATTCCACCCCCAGCAAGAATCACACGCTTACGCGACCCTGAAATGGCAGCAATGGCCTGTTCAAGACTTTCGGTATCGGCCGCAAACGGCGCGGGCAGATCGACGGACAGATCTCCCGATTCAGTTTCCGCGTATTGCAGGTTGATAGGAATCTCCATCGCGCCGGGTTGTGGTCGCCCACTACAGATATCACGAATCAGATCTTTGAGTTGCGTTGCCACTTCTTCGATGTAGCGAGGCGATGCCACATGTGATGCGACCGTTGACAACATTGCCTTCTGATTTTCTGCTTCATGCACATAGCCTTTGCCTTTGCCATAAAAGGTCGTTTCCGCCTGCCCAGTAATCACCAGAGTCCTCGAAGAGGCATACGCTGATTCATACAACCCAGTGACGACGTTGGTCGTGCCCGGTCCTGTACTGGCAAGGGCAACGCCAAGATGTCCTGTGGCTCTAGCATAACCATCCGCCATATGGGTCGCGCTCTGTTCGTTTCTGCAGGTGACCATGTTGATGCCGTTTGTTCGCGTAATCGCATCCACAATGGGCATGTTATGGATCGAGACGATCCCAAAGACATGGTGAACCCCCGCTGTCTTGAGGGTATTCGCGACGATTTCTGCTCCCGTCATTCGTGCCATGGTATCTCCTGATTGCTTGTGTACTTATTCTTCGTTTCAGCCCAAGACACTTAGGCCCCGACAAGTTCTGCCCCGTTATCGACCTTGAAACGCGGCAGAACGCTTTTCCATGAAGGCTGCGACGCCTTCCTTGTGATCTTCAGTTTGCGCGCATCGCAGATGGGACACGGCTTCCTTGTCGAGCATCGTCTTAAAATCCACATGAGACGATTGATTGAGGTTCTCTTTCATCCATCGGTAACTAACGAGAGGGCCGTTGGCGATGCGCTCCGCCACCTCTCTCACATGAGCCATGAAATTCTCAGCGGGCAGAATTCGATTGATCAAACCGATCCGCAACGCTTCCTCAGCTTCAAGAATGTCGGTCAGAATAAACAGCTCTTTGGCTTTAGATTCACCCAGCAAACGATTCATCTGCCAGGTGGTACCAAAATCCCCACCCAGCCCCACATTGGCGAACGCAGTGCCAAACTTGCCTTTTTCCGATGCCAAACGCAGGTCACAAGAAGCGGCAAGACCCAAACCAGCTCCCATGGCATGCCCGTTCACCGCGGCGATCGTGACCTTGGGTATCGAGTGCAGCAGTAGCGGGAGTTCATGACGAGCGCGCTGATGCTCGACGTTTTCCTCGTACGTGCGTGGTGGTTGGTCGCTTGCACCTCCCATATTGGAAACGTCCCCACCGGCACAGAACGCACGCCCCGCACCTGTCAGAACGACACAACCCACCTCCGGATTGCTGGCTGCATCGCGCAGTCGTTCGACGGCGAATGGCGTCATGGTGTCGCCGATTGGATTCAATTTTTCAGGCTTATTAAGTGTGATCGTCAATACTTTATTGGTGAGGTCAAACAGAATATCTTCGCTGGATTCGGTCATGGGTGGCTCTTGAATAAGTTGCTCTGACGTTGTGATCCGGCATCGTACCTCAGATTCATCATCTTGTGTGATCACCAGCCTGAAGGGGTGTATTAGCCGGCACCAAAAGCTCAGATTCTTTGTGCTACCTGCATGCAGGCAGGGTACGATAGTGCTTATTTTTTTGGGTAAATGAGAGATTCATCATGCAACGTATTTCACGACGAACTGTGTTGAAAGGTGGTCTTGCTATGGCCGCTGCGTTCACCACTCACGGCTGTGCAACCACAAGCGGTGGACGTGATCTCATCGGTTTTCGTCCCGTGCCAAAACCCACGATTCCCGCACGTATGCCTATTATCTCGCCCGACTACGAATATCAGACCCTGATTCCCTGGGGTACACCACTTGCACCAAATGGTCCTCCTTACAACCACCCACCGACGGCGGCAGACCAAGCGCTACAGGTTGGTATCGGTCACGATGGGATGGCTTTTTTTTCTACCTCGGAAGATGGTAAACAGGGGCTGCTCGCCATCAATCACGAGTTTGGTAGGAACCGCCATTTACTGGGTCTCGACGCGCCTACCACACTCGCGCAAGTGCGAACCTCACAGCACGCACACGGCGCGAGCATTATTGCGATCAAGAAAACAGGTGACCGTTGGGAGAGTATCGCGAGTCCAGCCAACCGTCGTATCCATGCAAACACGCCCATGTCGTTCAGCGGACCAGTCGCCGGACACGCCCTACTGAAGAACCAGGCAGATAACACACCGAAGGGAACCTTCGCCAATTGTTCAAACGGCCGCACACCGTGGGGAACCTACTTGACCTGCGAGGAGAACTTTAATCTCTACTTCAGTACCTCTAGCTCATTCGCGCCTGATGCGGTTCAAGCTCGATACGGTCTTTCTGCAAGAGGCGCGGGTTACGACTGGCACAAACACGACCCGCGGTTTGACCTTAACAACCCAGCATTTAAAAACGAAAGCCATAGATTCGGTTGGGTAGTCGAGATCGATCCCAACGACCACTCATCTAATCCCATTAAACGAACCGCCCTCGGCCGATTCAAACATGAAGGCGCTGCAGTCGCAGAAGGGCGAGATGGCCGAATTGTGACGTACATGGGCGATGATCAGAGATTCGAATTCATCTATAAATTTGTTTCAAAGGACAACTGGCAGAAGATGAGAGCAAATGGCCAAAGTCCGTTCGATGATGGGACACTCTATGTTGCACGATTCGATGATGGTGGTTCTGGCGAGTGGATACCCTTGACAATGTCCGACCCTCGGCTAAAGGCGCGGTTTTCTGATCAGGCAGAGATTTTGACCTTCGCGCGTATCGCGGGCACCATTGTTGGTGCAACCCCAATGGACCGATCTGAATGGACGTCGGTCGCTCCGAATGGCTGGGTTTATTGCACATTGACCAATAACTCGCGTCGAGAGACAACGGATGCTGCAAATCCAGTGGCCCCCAACCGAAATGGTCATATCATTCGTTGGCGGGACTCGGACGATCATCTCGGTACAAGTTTCCGGTGGGATATCTTTTTGGTCGCAGATAACCACTATGAGTCGGAGGAAGGTTTTGGTAGTCCTGATGGACTGTGGGCAGATCCGGACGGCCGCGTGTTCATCATGACTGATGGCCAACAACCAAATGGAATGAACAACCAGCTGCTAGTTGCTGATTCAATGACCGGAAAAATCGCTCGTCTATTGATTGGTGTACCCGCTTGCGAGGTCACGGGGCTTACCACAACACCTGATCGCACGACATTGTTCGTGAACATACAACACCCAGGCTATGGAGACCCGATGCTGACTAATTTTCCCGCGCCAAGTGACGGTGTCACTGTGCCGCGTGATTGTACCCTTGCTATCAGACGAATAGACGGCGGCATCGTCGGCTCCTGACTCATACAGACCGATGGTTTCTGTTTTCTGGACCTGACGAAACTTTATAACTATAACAGTGCATCCAGAGTCAGATTCGTGGACTCGATTATGCGTTGCTCACGTGGGCGCAAATCAGGCTCGAAAGCTTTTCCGGTTAAATGCTGTAAACCCTGAATGTACCGTACCGCAATCTCATTGGCCTGCTCGGATGAGAATTGCTGATCTCTTTCCTTTACCATGCCACGCGCGAATTCCTTCGAGAATGACACAGGCTTTCCATCGCGTGTCATCACGTCACCGTTCGAATCTACGCGCCAGAACCGTGATGAGTCCATCGTATAAAGTTCGTCTGCCGCAACGACCTGACCTGCTGTATTGACCCCGTGTTCTGTTTTGGTATCGACCAGAATCATGCCCTTCAGCCAGAGATACTGCGAAACGATGCCGTACGCCATTAAAGAGGCATTTCGCATCTGCATATACTGTCCTTCCGTGCAAGCGCCGCACCGAATGAGATAGTCCATATCGATTGTTCGATCCACTTTTTCCTTCGTGCTTGGAGTATCAATCAGATAGGGCAATCGTCCATTGGGTACTAGACTCTTAACATCGAGCTGATGTCCTGCATAGTCCATCGTGTTCTGCCCCTCTTCCTTCGCGATCAACCAGTGTTGGTATAACGAGGTTGATGTTGAGCTTTCGGCCATGAATAGACGCAGTACGTTTTCGACCGGTAACAGATTAAGATTTTCAGCAGGTATCACGGTGGACGCCGGCGATAGCCCCTCGACCTCAAACTGCGAAGATCCGAGTACCGGTTTTACCAGCTGAAGCATGTGGTCGTGGTTGAACGCAAGCACCTGATCCTTGAACGGGATTTCACCCCGGTTGATGTCATGAGTGGATATGCGATTATTACGAAACATAAGCCGAATCGGCTTCTCTTCCCGAGTATTGAGCTCATCGCCGAACACCGAATCGGAAACCTTACCTTCAAGTACCGTACACCCGGACAGACGCGGTAATTCTCCATCCTCTATTAGTTGTTTGATTGTCCGGCCTTCGTTAACCGCGAGGCCATGGGTATTGACCAAATCGCGGATCGCTTGTTCGTTCAACATCTTTCGAACTTCTTCATGTCTGCAGCTCTAAAAGCCACGGAGAATAATCGTTCCCCCGCGTGTTTTCGATGCGAAAAGATTAATTTTTCGAAGATGAGATGATTCACATCATGACAATCAACTACTCCATCCGCCTAGAACAGTGGCACTTTCTAGAGGTATACGTTCCACGCGCGTAAATTGGAATCTATAGTGATTACCACTCAGTTCATCGACACAACAGCAAAGTAAGATAACTGGCAGAACGACTGCATCTGCTACGCGGCCGATTCAAAGTCAGATACCGAGAGAAACGCGTATCGAGGGTCGGTCTAGCGCACCATCAAACGGATGATAGATCGGATGCTCTGGGGGAGAATCAGCTCTAGTTGAATGAGCAGGGATCGGGCTAACTGAAAAGATCATCGAGTGGTACCTAGCCGGTCCACTATCAAAATTACTTCGTATTCCTGCTATAGTCGCGCGCCTGAATCATTGCTGCCCGCATGGACGGGCTGACACAGACGACTTTTTACGGAGACACCCATGTCAGACATCCGCTTCGACGATCGTACCGTCATCATCACTGGCGCCGGCAATGGCCTCGGCAAAACCTACGCACTCGAATTTGGTCGACGTGGCGCCAACGTGGTTGTGAACGATCTAGGCGGGTCCGCCTTTGGCGATGGCTCCGACAAAGCAGCCGCAGATGTGGTGGTTGATGAAATCAAAGCTGCCGGAGGGAATGCCGTCGCCAACTATGACTCCGTCACCGATGGAGACCAGATCGTGGCGACCGCTCTCGATACCTTTGGCAAGGTAGATGTGGTTATTAACAACGCCGGAATTCTGCGTGACAAGACCTTTCACAAAATGGAAGAGTCGGACTGGAATCTGATCTACGAAGTCCACGTACTCGGCGCTTTCAAAGTGACTCACGCGGCCTGGCCTCATATGCGCGATCAGAACTATGGCCGTATTGTATTCACTACCTCGGCGGCGGGTATCTATGGAAACTTCGGTCAGACCAACTACTCCATGGCCAAGCTTGGCCAACTAGGAATGTCACAAACCCTGGCACTGGAAGGGATCAGCAAGAATATATTGGTTAATACAATCGCACCTATCGCGGGCTCGCGCCTCACCGAGACCGTAATGCCCCAGGATCTAGTGGATGCATTGCAGCCAGAATACGTCATGCCTCTGGTAATCAAGTTGTGCGATGAAGAAAGTAAGGAAACAGGGGGGTTGTTTGAAGTCGGTGCCGGTTGGATTGGCAAGCTCCGCTGGGAGCGGAGCAAAGGCCACGGTTTCAACCTCAGTGAAGGTTTCTCTGCCGAGGACGTCAGCGAGAACTGGAATTCGATCACAGACTTTAACGATGCTGATCATCCTGGCAATATCGCGGACTCGAACCGGACACTTATTCGCAATCTCAAAAACCGCTAAGTCGCTTGTTTAGACCACTCTCTTATTTTCACTACACGTCGAAAAGTAAGGTCACATAACAACGTTACAACAAATGTCTCGGCCTTCCCTGTAGACCAAGCGTACAAAAGCCGGTGTCGCGATGCGCCACGCGACAAATCGGATGACTTTACTGCACCGTCATGGTTTGCGTATGCCCAGTAGCGACATAATCTATGACGAAATGCGTACAGCCCATCAAGCGTATGCGCCCAAGACTG
>MDTB01088617.1_pt1 | contig 69968 bp, 77 predicted proteins | sample 811161 | NCBI WGS metagenome assembly MDTB01 (sample SAMN05326650, study PRJNA326480) | marine metagenome | isolation source: seawater | place: Mediterranean Sea | collected 2009
TCGTTCGACTTGCATGTGTTAGGCGTGCCGCCAGCGTACGTTCTGAGCCATGATCAAACTCTCAAGTTTAAAAACGGCGCACACTAGCTTCCATATAAACTAAGAATAATTTATATGTAGTTGAAGTGTGTACGACAAATTTTGGTAACCTTAACCGTCCACACTTCTCTTTTCAAATTTTAACGTATAAAATAGCTAATTAAGCTTTAAAAGCCTAATAAATAACAGTATTTCGTACTGAGTGTGACGCTTATATGCTAAAATTTGTGGAAATCAAGCTATTAGATTTAAAAAAAATTTGCTAAAAAAGCCAATAAAACCACTGTTTTAATGAAGTTTAATTTAAAAATTAGAAATTACAAAAATTATCTTACTATATTTTTATTAATAGTCACTTCAATATCACTTTTGGCATCTTATTTATTATATCAGTCTTACAAAAATAAAGAAATAAAGGAGTTTGAAAGACTCTCCAGAAATACTTTCTTGAGCAAAACAGTAAAATCTGTTTTTGATAGTCTTAATCCAAGGTTTGTATTCAAAAAGTACCAAGTAAAAAGCGGAGATAATTTCGAAAAAATTTTAAGTTTTTATAAGATAGATAAAAACCAAAAAAAAATAATACTAAAAAAACTGGGTAAAAAAAAAAACTTACTCAATTTAAAAAAAAATCAAGAAATTGAATTTCTGATTGACTATAAAGACAAAGTAAGAATAAAGAACATCAATTTTATTTTATCTAAATCAGAAAATTTATTTGTCAAAATTGTTGATAATAATGAAGAATTTATTTTTGAAAAAAAAATTATAAATTTGGAAAAAAAATATGATTTTGTTGAGGCTAAAATTAAAAGTAGCTTATATTCTAGTGCAATAAAAAATAGCATTCCGGCTAAATTAATAATTGACTTCGCAAGAATATATGGATTCGAAATAGATTTTCAAAGGGATATATGGAAAAACGATAGTTTCCAGATTATTTTTGAAAAATATGTGAATGAAAACAAACAATTAGTAGATACTGGTAATATAATATATGCAAATTTAGTACTAAAGGGAAAGGAGCATCCTTTATATTTTTTTAAATCCGAGGATGTAATTGATTACTATGATGAAAGAGGACAAAGTATTAAAAAAACTTTAATGAAAACACCAATCAACGGAGCAAGGCTGTCCTCCAAATTTGGTAAAAGAAAACATCCTATATTGGGTTTTACTAAAATGCATACTGGTACAGATTTTGCAGCCCCTAAGGGTACTCCAATAATGGCTTCTGGTGATGGTGTAATAATAAAGGCCTCTTGGTGTGGAGGTGGAGGCAATTGTGTAAAAATTAAACATAATTCAACATACTCTACTGTGTATGCTCATCTATCAAAGTTCGGAAGGAATGTAAAAAAAGGTTCTAAAGTGAGACAAGGTCAAATTATTGGTTTTGTTGGTTCGACAGGTATGTCCACTGGTCCACATCTCCACTATGAAGTAATTGAAAATGGGAAAAAGATAAATTCACAAACTTTAAAACTACCATCTGGCAAAACTTTAAAGGGTCGAGAAAGAAAACAATTTGAAATTGTTAAATTAAAAACAAATGTATTAAAGTCTAATCTTATTTTTGAAAACAACTAATTAATTTGTTGGCTCAGTTTCTTGATTGGTATCGTTAGAAATTTCAGATATTTTTTTTTCTACTTTTTCAGAATTCTGTTGTTCAGAAATTCTTGTAAAATGATCTGCATGTTGAAGATAGTTTTCTGACATTATTTTATCCCCATTCGATAATGCCTCTTTTGCTAATTCATTGTATTTTTCAACTAGTTTATGTGAGTTACTATTTTTAAAAGTTCTTAGCTTTCTAAAGTCTAGTTGATCTGAATAATTTGTAGAAAATTTAGAATTACTTCCATTTCGTCTAAACTGTCTATCATTATTGTTTCTAAATCGATTTTTTTTGTATGAATTTCTAAAGTTTTTCATTTATTAAATTTTTATAGATACTATACATCTTTTATGACCTCTTAAATCCCTAACAATATTTTTTAAGAAAAACTTGTATTTCTTTAGAATTTTTTTAATATTTTCTAATAAAGTCTCATCAATTTCAATAATCATTATACCATTTTTTTTTAAAATTTTGGCACTTACCTTAATAACTTTATAAATTTGGTTACTCCCATTTAATCCACCATCTAGTGCTAAAGTAGGTTCATTTTTAACATCCTCACTTAACGCGTTTAATAAACATTTTTTTATATATGGAGGATTTGATACAACAATGTCATATTTATTTAATTTAAATTTGTCAATATCCGAATGAATAAATTTAATTCTATTTGAAAGATGTTGCATTTTTGCATTAATTTTTGCAATTTTAAGTGCATTTCTGGATAAATCTATACCAGTGCCCATGCAGTGACATCTATCTTTGAGAATTGAAATTAAGATACAACCACTACCAGTGCCCACATCTAAAATATTTTTTTTTTGTTCTTTTTTTATATTTTTTAAGACCTCTTCTACCAATATCTCTGTTTCAGGTCTAGGTATCAAAACGGATCTATCTAACAAAAAATTCGTCTTCCAAAACTCTTTTTTTCGCAAAATATAGGCTATTGGTATATTGTTAATTCTTTTATTTATATTGAATAGAAATTTTTCAATTTCAAAATTTTTAGCTTCTTTATTAAGATTAATTAAAAGTTTTTCCCTACTAATTTTAAGTACTTCTGCAAGAAGTAGCTCACTATCTAAGGATGCATTGATTATAGATTTCGATTTTAAAATTTCTTTTCCTCTAAATAATAGCTGGTCGTAAATCATTAAATTAAATTCCTTAATTCTTGCTCTTGAGAATATAATTGAAGATTTTCAGTGATTTCGTCAAATATTTCACCTTCCATAAATTCATCTAGCTTATGAAGTGTCAAATTAATGCGATGATCGGTAACTCTACCTTGTGGAAAATTATATGTTCTAATTCTTTCTGATCTGTCCCCTGAACCTATTTTATTTTTTCTATCTTTGGATCTTTCCTCCTCTATTTTTTGCCTTTGAAATTCAAAAATTCTTGATCTGAGTATTTTTAAGGCTTTTTCTTTATTTCTGATCTGCGACTTCTCATCCTGCTGGCTAACTACTATATTAGTTGGGATATGTGTTATTCTAACAGCACTGTCAGTAGTGTTAACACTTTGTCCACCTGGTCCACTACTTCTAAATACATCAATTCTTAAATCTTTATCTTCAATTTTTACGTCTACATCCTCGGCCTCGGGTAGAACAGCTACAGTTGCAGCTGACGTATGAACTCTGCCCTGGGTTTCTGTATCAGGTACTCTTTGCACTCTGTGGACTCCGCTCTCAAATTTTAATAATGAGTATATATTTTTACCTTTTATAAGAGATACTACTTCTTTAAGACCTCCCGCTTCACTTTTTGATATATTAATTATTTCGATAGTCCATTTTTTTTTATTGCAAATTTTTTCATACATTTTAAATAAATCTGATGCAAACAAACTGGCCTCTAGTCCTCCCGTGCCTGCTCTAATCTCTATAATAGCATTTTTTGTATCAGCGTCATCTTTTGGTAACAAAAATAATTTTATTTTTTGCTCATTTTTTGAATTTTTTTCTATTAATGTTTTTAGTTCTTGTTTCGCCAATTCTTTAATTTCTTGATCTGATTGTTTATCGTCAATTATGATATCTAATTCTTTTTTATCATTTTCGAAGTTCTCAAACTCAATGGCGCTATTGATTATTTCTTTAATATCTGAGTACTCTTTAGATAATGTAGCATATTTTTTTTTATCTATCTCTCCAGATGATAATTCGTTTTCTAATCTCTTATGTCTTAAGATTATATCTTTAACTTTTTGAATAGGTATCATTTAGTATTTTCTAATTCTTTAGCTTTTGCCTCAACTAAGTTAATAATTTTTGAGATCATTTCTTTATTAGACAATTTTTCTTTTTGCACACCTTTCAAATAGAGCATACTGCTATCTTTACCTCCACCTGTAATTCCGATATCAGTTTGCGAAGCCTCACCTGGTCCATTAACAACACATCCAATTATAGATAAAGTGAGTGGTGTTTTTATATGAGCTAACTTTTCCTCTAAAATTTTAACAGTTTCTATTACATCAAAACCTTGTCTAGCACATGAGGGGCATGAAATAATTTTTACACCTCTATTTCTTATATTCAAGGACTTTAAAATCTCATTGCCTATTTGTACCTCTTTAACTGGATCGTCAGAAAGAGAAACTCTAATTGTGTCTCCTATACCATTCATAAGTAAGTTTCCTAATCCAATTGAGGATTTAATACTACCAGGTACAAAACTACCTGACTCGGTAATTCCAAGATGTAGGGGATAATTTATTACCTCTGATAATTTTTTATAAGCGGAGACCGATAAGAATACATCAGATGATTTAACACTAATTTTAAAATTAAAAAAATCATTATCCTCTATTATTTTAATATTTCTTAATGCGCTTTCTACTAACGCCTCTGGACAAGGTTCTTTGTATTTTTCTAAAATATCCTTTTCTAGAGAACCTGCATTTACACCAATTCTTATGGCACAATTATTATTTTTAGCTGCCGCAATAACTTCCTTTATTTTTTTTTTATCCCCAATATTACCTGGATTAATTCTTAAACATTTTGCACCATTGTCCGCTGACTCTAAAGCCCTTTTAAAATGATAATGAATATCAGCTATAATTGGAACAGGAGAATGTTTTGTAATTTCTTTTAACGCTTCGCTGCTTTCCTTGTCTGGTACAGAAACTCTAACTAAATCGGCCCCCTCACTAACAATTTGATCTATTTGTTTTATAGTAGACTTTGCATCTGAAGTTAAAGTATTTGTCATAGACTGAACTGTAATTGGATTATTATTTCCAATTAGTACATCTCCAACTTTAATTTCTTTTGTTTTTTTTCTATTTATATCTCTAAATGGTCTTATGCTCATTTGTTTATAGTTTAAACTCCTTATGTAATGCAATTACAGCTTTTTTTGTGTTTCTTCTATTTATTAATACTGAAATTTTAATTTCGGATGTAGATATTACTAAAATATTTATTTTTTTTTTGCTTAAAGATTTAAACATTCTGTAAGTAACACCAGGTGTTGATATCATTCCTACACCTATTATAGAAACTTTGGAAACTTCATTATCAACTAAAATTTTTTTAAATTTGATTTTTTTATTTTCTTTTAACAGACGCTGTGTTTTATGAACATAATTTGACTTAATTGTAAATGTGATATCAGTATTTACACCATTAGAAGAGATATTTTGTACTACCATATCAACATTTATGTCATTTTTAGAAAGAGGCTCAAAAATGGATGCTGCAACACCGGGTTTATCTTTTACTCCAATTAAAGAAATTTTAGAATCATTTCTTGTCGAAGATATTCCTGTAATTATTTTCTTATTAAGATGATTTTTTTTTGTAATTAATGTCCCATTTTTATTTGTAAATGATGACATGACGTTTACGTCTACTCTATTTAATCTTGCATCTTGGACTGAATTAGACTGCATAACTTTAGATCCTAAAGACGACATTTCAAGCATCTCCTCGTAAGATATAACTTTAATTTTTTTCGCCTTTTTGAAAACTTTAGGGTCTGTCGTCATAACACCTGAAACATCTGTATAAATTATGCATTTTTTTGCTTTGAAAAATTTTGCAACCATTATTGCAGTATAATCTGATGCGCCTCTACCGAGAGTAGAGATTCTTTTATTAATAGTAATACCTTGGAAACCTGCAATTATTGGTATTCCACCACTATTTACAAAATTTTTTATTTGTCGAGTGGGTATATTTAGAATTCTTGCATCGGTATGATTTGAGTCGGTTATTAAGGGAATTTGCCAACCCATAAAAGACTTCGATTTATATCCTAACTGCGTCAATGCTCCCGCAATCAAAGAACACGATATTTGTTCACCTGATGATACTAGTACATCATATTCTGATTTATTAAAATTTATACTTATGGAGTTTGCTTGCTTAATTAGGCCATTTGTAACACCGCTCATAGCAGATGACACAACGATTACGCGATAATTTTTTTTATAATAACCTGCTATCGTTCTGGCTACACTTTTTATTCTTTTAATAGTTCCTACCGAAGTTCCACCGAATTTCAAAACAACTATTTTCATTGATAAATTTATTTTTTAAATTTAAATATTCATAAAATACATCTAAATTACAATGTCAACAACCAATGAAAAACAAAACTGTAAATATTAAGGAAATAAATAAATTTAACAAAATTGCTGATGAGTGGTGGGATCCAGAGGGAAAATTTAAGCCTCTACATAAATTTAATCCTGTCAGAATTAAATATATTAAAGCAAGCATATTAAAACATTTTGACAGAAATAATAATTCACTTAAAAACATAAATATATTAGATATTGGCTGTGGTGGAGGTTTATTATCTGAGCCTATGAGTAGACTTGGCGCGAATGTAGTTGGAATAGATGCGTCAGAAAGAAATATTAAAATTGCAAAAGCTCATTTAAAAAAAAGCAAATTGAAAATCAGTTATTTATGTTCTTCACCAGAGAAATTGAAAACTAAAAAAAAATTTGATGTCATTCTAAATATGGAGATAGTTGAGCATGTGGATGATATTGAACTATTCATAAAAAAAAGTTCGAGTTTTTTAAAAAAGAATGGATTAATGTTTATTGCAACAATTAATAAAACTCTCACATCATACTTCACTGCAATAGTTGGTGCAGAGTACATTTTAAGATGGCTCCCTGTAGGAACTCATGATTGGGAAAAATTTGTAAAACCTGAAGAATTAATTAAAATTTGTAAAAAAAATTCTTTAAATGTGAATAAATTAGATGGTATTAAATTTTATCCCCTATCTAATGAGTGGAGGCTAAGTCTAGATAAAAAAGTTAATTATATTTTACTCTTAAATAAAATTTAGTTATCTTTCGTTTTTTCAGATAACCATGGAAAAGTATGTGTCTCGATTCCCTCTGATTTTAGTTCTTTAATATCTTTAGGACTTGCGTTACCATAGATTGCCTTATTTTTTCTTTTTTTATCGTAGTGAATAGATCTTGCCTCATACGTAAATTTATCACCAACATATTCAAAATTTTTTTTAATAAATGATTGATATTCAAATATTTTTTTTAATAGTCCTGAATTTACCTTTTTAGATAGTAGTTTTTTTGATCTTAAATTATTTATATTAGGAGCCATTATTGTTTTAGTTATTTTTTTTGAATTACAATTTGAGCATTGTATTAAATTAAGTTTTTTAATTTTGTCATACTTTTGAGAAGAAGAAAACCAACTATCGAAAGTATAAGAACATTTTTCGCATTTTAATTTATATTTTATCATTTTAATATAATCTTTGGTCTATCAATTTCTTATGACCTATAATCGGAATTAATTTCAATATATTCTTTAGAAAAGTCCATGGTATAAGCTGTAAAATTTTTGGTACCTAAACTTAAATCTAAACTTATTTCTATTAAGTTACCCTTCATATAATTTGCTGTATACTGCTCATCATATTTTTTAAAGACTTCTCCCTTTTCTAAAATTTTTGAGTCACCAATAGATAATGAAATTCTATTTGGATTTATCTTAATATTTGACTTTCCAACTGCCATTAAAATTCTACCCCAATTTGGATCCTCGCCATTAATTGCAGTTTTCACTAACGGTGAATTAGCAATAGAAAATGCAATTATTTTAGCATCCTCCTCGGTTTTACATTTAGTTACATTGATTGATACAAACTTTGTACAACCTTCCCCATCAGCAACAACACTTTTGGCTAAATTTAACAGAACATAATTTAATTTTTTTTGGAAATCCGCTAATTTCTTATCTTTTATACTCTTAATCTCAATATTTTGTGCTTCAGATGTTGAGAAAATTGAAACCATATCATTTGTGCTCGTGTCTCCGTCACATGAAATAGAATTAAAAGTATTAGTTAAATTTTTTTTTAAAATATTTTTTAATAAACCAGAGGAAATTTTTGCATCTGTAAAAATAAAACCTAAAGTTGTTGCCATATTTGGATAGATCATGCCTGAGCCTTTTGCGATACCATAAATCTTAACTCTTTTATTTCCAATCATACATTCCTCCATTGACATTTTCGGCTTAAGATCTGTCGTGAGTATTGCCATTGCAGCTTTCATCCACACATATTTATTTTGAGTATATTTTATATTATTCACCAAGTTCGGTATAGAATTTAATATTTTTTCTGAGGGGAATTTTTCTCCAATAGTACCAGTGCATGCAAATAATATTTCATCGGGCCTAACTTTTATTGGTTTTTCGTCATCATTAAGTTGTTTTTTTGTTAAACCTTCAGCAAGTTTTTCTGCAATTTTTTTTAGTGATTGATATCCGTCCTTACCTGTAAATGCATTGGCGTTTCGAGTATTTACTAACAGAGCCTTGATTTGTTTTTTTTTTATTTTTTGATTCCATTTTATATTTTCAGAAATAATTTTTGATTGTGTAAAAGAGTTAGCAAAATTCGCACCGTTTCTGAAATAAAATAGAACTAAGTCATCCCTTTTAATATTATATAAATTAGCATTAACAGTCGATATTGATAATCCGTCTAAATGGTCAAGGTCTTGAAAATCTCCAATTTTTGAATTTTTGTTTTGAAAATTGAAAAAGTTGCTGATTTTTAATGTCATTCTATTTAATTTTTAAAATATATAACTATATAAAGCACTTAAATTAAATTATACATCAAAAAAAACAAGAAAATGTTTAATCCGTTAAAATATTTATCTAAATTTATAAAATCAGGAAATGATAAGGAATTAGAAAAAATACAAAGATTAATTGAACAGATAAACAAATTAGAAAATAAATTTACTAATTTTACCAACGAGGAGTTTCCGAAATTTACTGATCAACTTATATCAAAGCTGAAAGACGATGATAATTTAAACAAAATTTTACCTGATGCTTATGCTTGTATAAGGGAGGCCTCTAAAAGAGTTTTTAATGAAAGGCATTATGATGTTCAGCTAATTGGCGGAGTTGTATTAAACGAAAGCAAAATTGCTGAAATGAAAACTGGGGAGGGAAAGACACTAACAATAGTGTTAGCGGCATACTTAAATGCACTTTTAAAGAGAGGAGTTCATATTGTGACAGTAAATGACTATCTGGCAAAACGTGATTGTGAAAACATGGGAAAGATTTTTAATTTTGTTGGTTTAAGTTGTGGCTATATAAATTCTGGTTTGTCGGATGAGGAAAGGAAACAAAACTATAATTGCGATATAACTTATGCAACTAATAGTGAGCTCGGATTCGATTATTTAAGAGATAATATGAAATTTGATAAAGAGACAATGGTTCAAAGAGGCCACCACTATGCAATTGTTGATGAGATAGACTCTTGTTTAATAGATGAAGCAAGAACACCACTGGTTATCAGTGGTAGATCAGAAGACAAAACAGAAAGCTATGTCGCTGTAAGTAAATTATTAAGAAGACTAGAAAAAGACGATTATGAGGTAGATGAAAAAGATAAAAATATTTTACTTACAAATAAAGGTATTGATACGGTTGAGAAAATTTTTTCTAAAGCTGGAATATTAAAAAATAACAATTTTTACGATCCAGAAAATTTATCATTAGTGCATTTAGTGAACCAAACACTTAGAGCAAACCATTTAATGAAGAATGGAGTTGATTATATAATTAAGGACGGTCAAATAATTATAATTGACGAACAGACAGGTAGGCAACTGCCTGGTAGAAGATTTGGAGACGGGCTCCACCAAAGTATTGAAGCTAAAGAAAATTTAGAAGTTCAATCTGAAAATCAGACTTTGGCTTCAATAACTTATCAAAATTATTTTAAATTATATAAAAAGATTTGTGGCTGCACAGGAACGGCTCAAACAGAATCACAAGAATTTTTTGAAATATATAATTTACCAGTAGTATCGATACCTACGAATAAACCTATGATTCGTATCGACATAAATGATCAAATTTTTAGAACTGAAAAAGAAAAAAATAATGCAATAATAAAAATGATACAGGATACGAATAAAACTGGCCAGCCAATTCTAGTTTTTACATCCAGTGTTAATAAATCTGAATTTTATTCAAATTTGCTTAATGAAAAAAAAATCAAACATTTAGTTCTCAACGCCAAAAATCATGAAAAAGAAGCTGACATAATTGCTAATGCAGGAAAGGAAGGCTCTATAATAATAACAACTAGTATTTCAGGTAGAGGTGTAGACATTAAATTAGGTGGCAAAATAATTAATTCAAATGAAAAAGATAAGGTCAAAAACCTTGGAGGATTAATGATAATAGGTACAGAAAGAATGGAAAGCAGACGGGTAGATAATCAAGCAAGAGGCAGATCCGGTAGACAAGGTGATGAGGGTAAATCTATTTTTTATGTAAGTTTAGAAGATGATTTAATGAGAATCTTTGGGTCAGATTCCATGAATAGTATTTTGGAAAAATTAGGTCTAAAGGATGGAGAAAGTATTGACCATCCATGGATTAATAAAGCATTAGAAAGAGCTCAGCAGAAAGTAGAGAGTAGAAATTTTGATATAAGAAAAACACTTCTTAAATTTGATAATGTTTTAAATGATCAAAGACAGGTTATTTTTAATCAAAGAAATCATATTATAAATAAAAATATCGAGAATAAATTTATTGATGATTTTTTACAAGATGTAATATTTGAATTGTTACAAATAAAAAAAACAAATTTACCAAATGCAAATGATGATAAATTTTTAACCAAATTTAATTTATTTTTTGGGAAAGTTTTACCGGTCGAGAAAATTGAGGAATTAAAAAAAGGTTCAGATGAAAATTTTTCTTCGGTAATTAATAATTTATTTAAGCAAAAAAGATTAGATAGAGAAAAAATAATTAGTAAAGAAGAGTCAATAAAACTAGAAGAAAGAATTTTTTTACAAATTATTGATCAAAATTGGAAAAATCATATTCAATACCTTGAACAACTTAGACAAGTAATTGGATTAAGATCTTATGGTAACAGAGACCCTCTTATCGAATATAAGAAAGAAGCATTTCAACTATTTGAAAATTTATTGCAAAAACTGAAGACAGATATAATTAAAATTTTAATAAATATTACAGTTGAAAAAAGTGATGGTAGTTTTTATGAAAATCAAAATTTACAAAAAAATAAGTATAATCAAGCTTTATTAAAAAAAAAGATTGGTAGAAATGAAAAATGTTATTGTGGCTCAGGAAAGAAATTTAAGCATTGTTGTGGATCTTTATAAATTAATAGAAATTAAAATTATTATAAAAAAAATAGTGAGAGATATATAAAAAAATTTACTCTTGAGTAGTTTATTTTTAAATTTTAAATCATTTTTATTTTTTTCAATTAAATTGTCATATGTAGTGTCATTCGTACTTAGTCCTCCATCTCTTCCGATTGACAAAAATTTATTTTTTCTCTGGTTAAGTATTTGTTCGCCATTCATATTTTGAAAAAAATTTAAGTTACGTATGATTGATTTTTTTACCTTTTCTAAAATTTCTTCTTTTGCCCTGTGCGCCCCTCCTAATGGCTCAGATACTACTTCGTCAACAATATTAAGTTTTAACAGATCTTTAGAAGTTAACCTCATGGCTTTGGAAGCCTCTAGTGTTTTCTTAGGGTCTCTCCATAATATGGTTGCACAACCCTCGGGAGATATAACTGAATAAATTGCATTTTCTAAGATTATTACTTTGTTAGACGATGCAAGTGCTATCGCTCCACCAGAACCACCTTCTCCGATAATAATGGATATATTTGGAACAGTTAATCTCATGCTGCACTCAATTGATTTTGCTATAGCTTCTGCCTGCCCTCTTTCTTCAGCACCTACACCTGGATATGCACCTGGTGTGTCTATAAAAGATATAATTGGAATTTGAAATTTGTTTGCAAGTTCCATTAACCTAATGGATTTTCTATATCCCTCAGGACTCATCATGCCGAAATTTCTCTCAATTCTACTGTCCAGATCATCACCTTTTTCCTGTCCCATAACTAAAACTGACTTATTCAAAAATTTTCCAAATCCAGCAATTAGAGATTTGTCTTCTCCATAAAATCTATCACCTGACAAAGGTATGAAATTATCTATTAAATTTTCAATGAAATATTTTGATTTTGGTCTATCCTCGTGTCTAGCAACTAATGTTGTTTGCCAAGCATCTAGATTGGAATACATTGTCTTTAATTTATTATCTATTTCAGACTGTATTTTTATTATTTTATCTGTATTAACTTGTGATAGACCCTCTTGAGAAAAAGGATCTTTTAATTTTTCTAACTCAATCTCTAGATTTTTTATATCATTCTCAAAAGCTAAATAATTTTTCATTAAAATACTATTTATTATATTTAAAAAAGGCAATAAAGTGTAATTTATTTTTAAATTTAATGGAAAATTACATAAATATAAACAATTTATCTGTTTCTGAAATATTATTTAATTTTATAGAAAGAGAAGCAATCCCAGATACTGGTATCAGTAGTAAGTTATTTTGGATTAATTTTGATAAATTTGTACACGAACTGACACCTGTAAATAAGGCTCTACTAGAGGAAAGAAGAAAGATACAATTAGAAATTGATAGATGGCATTTAAAAAATAAATTTAAAAAAATAAATACAAAAGAGTACAAAAAATTTCTAGAAAAAATAGGATATATAAAAAAAGTTGGTCCTAGTTTTAAAATAAAAACTCAAAACTTGGATGAAGAAATTTCAAGTATAGCAGGTCCACAACTGGTTGTTCCAATATCAAACTCAAGGTACGCATTAAATGCCGCTAATGCTAGATATCAATCTTTATACGATAGCTTGTATGGAACAGATGTAATCCAATCTGAGGACTCGGCAAGTGAAAGATATGACCCTGAGAGAGGTTTAGAAGTTATAAAATTTACAAAAAAATTTTTAGACAGTCATTTTGAACTAACAAAAGGTAAATGGATTAATGTTGAAAATATATATATAAATAACAAAAATTTAATTTTTGTATCCAAAAACAAACTTCTTAAACTTAAGAATGAAAATAAATTTATAGGTTTCAGGGGCGAAAAAAAAAATCCAAGCGCAATAATTTTAAAAAATAATCATCTTCACGTCGAGATAATTATTAATCCAAATGCTTTTAGTGCAAAAAGTGATCCTGCGGGTATATCAGATATAATCGTAGAATCTGCAATAACCACAATATGTGATCATGAGGACTCGGTTGCGGCAGTTGACGCTAAAGATAAAGTAATTGGGTATAGAAATTGGTTAGGATTAATGAAAGGAAATTTAAAAACTACTTTTGAAAAAAAAGGTAAAAATTTTGTTAGAAAATTAAACCCTGATAGAAAATATACAACAAAATTTGGTAAGGAAAGTAAATTACATGGAAGAGCATTATTGCTAAATAGAAATAACGGCCATTTGATGACTAGTCCTAGTATACTCCTTAAAGATGGATCGGAAATACCAGAGGGAATACTCGATTGTTTTGTTACAACATTATGTTCTCTGCACGATCTTAAAAAAAGAAAAAACTCTAGAAAAGGTTCAGTAATGATCGTGAAACCAAAGCAGCATGGTCCTGAAGAATGTGCATTTACAGATTTGATGTTTTCAAAAGTTGAAAAAACTTTCAACTTAAAAAAAAATACAATCAAATGCGGTATCATGGATGAAGAAAGAAGAACTTCTATTAATCTTAAAGAATGTATAAGAAACCTGAAAGATCGAGTTTTTTTTATTAATACAGGATTTTTGGACAGGACAGGGGATGAAATTCATACCTCTATGGAAATAGGTGTAATGGTAAAAAAAGGGGACATGAAATTATCAAAATGGATAAAGGCTTACGAGAAAAATAACGTTAATGTTGGTCTGGAATGTGGTTTCAGTGGTGTTGCTCAAATAGGCAAAGGTATGTACGCCGAACCAGATAATATGTCTAAGATGTTGAAGGAGAAAATAAGTCATTTAGAGGCTGGAGCTAATTGTGCTTGGGTTCCATCACCTACAGCAGCAGCTCTTCATGCTCTTCATTATCACGAAATAAATATATTTAAAAAGCACAATGAAATAAGAAAGAATACAAACAATTATATAGATGATATATTAACAATTCCATTTGTTAACAATCCAAAATGGAAAGATATAGACATTAGAAATGAAATTGCTAATTGTTCACAAAGTATTTTAGGATATGTTGTTAGATGGATAGATCAAGGTATAGGTTGCTCAAAAGTTCCAGATATAAACGGAGTAAATTTAATGGAAGATCGAGCTACTTTAAGAATTTCTTCTCAACTATTAGCGAACTGGCTACATCATGGAGTTTGTAGCAGGAAACAAGTATTAGAAATAATGAAAAAAATGGCATCAGTTGTCGATAAACAAAATATATATGACAAAAAATATGAGAAAATGTCTCCTAGTTTTGACAAATCAATTGCATTTAAAACAGCATGTGAATTAATTTTTCAAGGAAAAGATCAGCCTTCTGGTTATACAGAACCATTGCTTCATTTAAATAGACTGATTAAAAAGAGCTAAAATTTTAAATATTTTTTAACTCAATTCTATTTTTGAAAGCTGAGACTAAAGTACCATCATCAAGAGTTTCTATTTCACCTCCCATTGGAACTCCCTGGGCTAATTTTGTAATTGTTATGTTCAAATCCTTTAAACAATCCTTCAAATAAAAAGCTGTAGTTTGACCTTCAATTGTAGAGCTGGTTGCTATTATAACCTCCTCTATATTATTCTTTTTTACTTTGCTTATTAACGCGTCAACTAACAGATTATTATTTATGTCTTTAAAATTATTATTAAGCGTACCTCCTAATACGTGAAAATATCCATTAAATATTTGTGATGTTTCAATTGACCATTGATCAGCTATAGTCTCGACAACGCAAATTTTCTTTATTTTTTTATTGGTAATTTTACAGTTTTCACATGAACTTTGATTAGACATCAATGTTCCACATTCATTACATGTCACTATATTTTTAAATACATTTGCAAGCGAATTAATAAGAGGTTTGTATATTTGCTTTTTATTATTTAAAAGTTTTAAAAGAATTCTTTTTGCAGATTTTGGTCCTAAACCTGGCAGCTTAGAAATTATTTTAATTAACTCATCAATTTCATCAATATTTTGCATTTATTTTAAGTAGGCCATTTAAAACCAGGTATGGAAAAGTCTTCCGCTATTTTTGACATCTCATCGGAGGTTTTCTGTTTCAAAGACATTCTTGCATTATTATGAGCAGCTTTTACTAGATCTTCTATAATCGTCTTATCTTCTTTCATTAAACTATCTGAGATATAAATATTAATAATTTCATTTTCACCATTAATTTTAATCCTAACTTTATCCCCACCAGCAACACCCTCAACTTCAATCTTTCTAATATTGTTTTGCCTTTCTTTCATGTTTGTTTCAAGTTCCTTTGCTTTATTAATTATTTTCGTAAAATCTGTCATTTTAATTGTCTGTATTTTCTATTAAAAATGCGTCATCAAATGCATCTAAAATTTTTTTGTAATCATTTGATTTTTTAAAATTATTAATTTTTTCTTTATTATCAATTTTTAAAACTTCTTTTTTACTTAAATTTCCAATCTTATCAGATAATGTTATAATCCATCTCTTTCCAGTCCATAAACTCAATTTGGAAGATAATTCTTTAATAAAATTTTTGTTCAAATTTTCGTTAAAAGAAATTTCAATCATGCAATTTTCGAAGTGAATTAGGTTAACATTTGTATCTAGTTCGTACTTCAAATTAATCTCTTTTTTACTGGAACATATATTTATTAAATCTTCAAAAGATTTAATCTCATAGTTGTAAGTTTTTTGCTTTTTTTCAAATTTTACATGATCTTTTTGAGTAATATTCTTAATTTGATTTATTGGTTTATTTTTAAGATTATTATTTTCGTCATTAATATTAATATTTTTTGGTACATTATTTTCTTTTTCCTGTGTAGGTAGATTTCTATTAACTAAATTTACCTGATCATTATTGTTATTTAAATACAACAATCTAATTATAAACATTTCTATTGACAAATTTTTGTTTGAAACAAAAGATAATTCATTGATGGCATTGATTGTAAACTGCCAAAAATAAATTAATGTACTATTTTCAACCATTTTAGATAATTTCTTTATATCTGCATATTCTGAATCATTTAAATTAAAATCAAAGCCACCTGGGGTTATGTATTTAATATTTTTTATATAGTAAATTATTTCTAAAAATTCACTTAGAAAAATACTTGGATCTACTCCAGATAAATATATATTTTTATATATTTTTAATGATTCCATCTCGTCACCTTTGAGGATGTATTTTAACAATTCTATTGAGTATGATTTATCAAAACGCCCAAATATTTTTTGTGCTTGAATTATATCAATTTCATTTTTATCTGTAGAGCTTATTAGTGCCCTATCTAGGAGCGATAGAGCATCTCTAACACTTCCTTCTGAACATTTGCAGATTAATTTTAATGCTTCGTCAGTTATATTTCCATTTTCCTTTTCCTTAATTTTTTTTAAATAGTTAAACAATTTTTCGGATTTTACTCTAGATAAATCAAATCTGGTACATCTTGAAATCATAGTAACTAAAATTTTCTTTATCTCGGTTGTACAAAAGATAAATTTTACGTAGCTTGGTGGTTCCTCCAAAATCTTTAATAGTGATTGAGCTCCTGCTTTAGACATTGCTTGTATTTCATCAAGAATTAAAACTTTATATTTTGCTTTTGATGGTGGATATCTGCAAAACTCAATTAAATCCCTAACTGAGTCTATTCCTGTTGCGGTTGCACAATCTTGCTCTATTACATCTAAATGGTTTGAGCTGGTAATTTCTTTACAATTGTCACACAATTCTTCTTTACATAAATTCTCTATACCCTTTTCACAATTTAAACTTTTAGCTATTATTCTTGCAAGTGAAGTTTTTCCGGTACCTCGAATTCCATGGAACAAAAAAGCATTGGGTATTTTATTTAATTTTATAGAGTTAAAAACAGTCTTGCATACAATTTCTTGTCCAATTACATCTTCGAGCCTTTTAGGTCTATATTTAAGTGCAAGCACTTTTGAATTTTGCATATCAATTAGGGCCAACCAACCTGGAAAATACTGGTTACTGTTGCTTTCTTTCGAATCTGGCAGGTTTTGCCGTATATCCACCTAGTTGACCCATACATATTATAACATTTATTAAATTTCTATTAACAAATAAATTTATAAATTTTATCTATTTCTAAATTTTGATTGTGGAAACACACCTAATAATTGAAACTCAGAACAATGAAGTTCGAGATCACTTAAAGCTCCTGAGATTTTTTCTTCTGCAATATGGCCCTGGACTTCACAAAAGAAATAATAGGATGAAAATGTACCTTTTTCTGGAAAGGATTGAAGCTTAGTCATGTCAACCTGTCTTAGACTCATGCCAGTTAAAGATTGAAATAGTGCAGAAGGTTTATTTTTTAACTTAAAAATAAATGAAGTTATATATTTATCTTTTTCGATAAATTCCGGCTGAAATACATCTTTTTGAAAAACTAAGAATCTTGTAAAATTTTCTTTTTCATCTTGGATGTTGTCATTTAAAACTTTAAGTCCATAGATACTTGCGCTTCTTTTAGATGCAATAGCTGCTTTAGTAATATCTTTAGTTTTAGATACATAGGCAGCACTACCTGCAGTGTCTGCCATTACATTTTCTATAAGGTTATTTTTTCGCAAAAATATATTTGTCTGACTTAATGCAGCTGTATGAGAATACACATCTTTAATATCTTTAAAATTAGCCTGAGGCAATGCAAGAAGAGAATGATTTATTGGATAAAAATGCTCTGCAGTAATATTTAAACGATATTTAATTATTAATGTTTCAATATTAATAGATCCAATTAATTGATTTTGTTCAGGGACCAGTGCTTTAATTGTATTATCTTTTTTTGCTAGTTCGAATGCATCTTGAAAAGTTCTACATGAAATAACTTTTTCACATTTCGGATAATTTTCAATTATACAACTTTCGCTATAAGATCCCGGTATTCCTTGATATGCAAATTTCATTTATAATTTATATTATATATTTTTATTTTAATTCCAATATTTTCTTGACTTTTATAAAATCTTTTTTTGTATCAATTCCTACCGCCTTTTTTTTTGCTAAAACCACATGAATTGGAATATGATTATCCATAGCCCTTAACTGCTCCAAATTATACTTAAGTTCATTTTTTGTTTGTTTTAATAATACAAACTTATGTAATATATCAACTTTATATATATATATACCAATGTGATGGTATATATTTTTTCCAACATTATTCTTTATTCTGTAAAATTTTTTTGCGATCGGAGAATTATTAGAATTTAATTTGTTTTCTGTAGACACTTTTACTACGTTTCTATTTTTAAAGTCATTTTTATCTGATATGTCACATGCCATAGTTCCGAGTTTAAGTTTTTTTAATTTAATCTTATTTACAAGTTTTCTAATATCTTTAATCGAAAGTAGAGGTTCATCTCCTTGTAAGTTTAATATATATTTATATTTTTTTTTTTTATTTAATTTTTTTAAACCTTCAAATATTCTATCAGAGCCAGTTCGATGTTTTTTTTTTGTAAGAATACATTTGCCACCGTATTTTTTAACTGCTTTAAAGATCTTTTTATCACCAGTTACAACATATACATCACCAATATTTGCTTGTATTGCTTTATTATAAACATGATTAATAATCTCTAGACCGTTAATTTTTAACAGAGGTTTGCCTGGCAATCTTCTAGCTGATAATCTCGATGGTATTAAAGTTAAAATTTTTGACATTTAAAATGTTTATTATGCGTCTTTGGGACGCAAAAAACTATGTTAAATTTTAGTTTTCTTTTATTAATTAGTGTTATAAATCACTACTTCTATAAAAATGTTTTACGAATTTCAAAAAATTGTTACTTCAATAGTTTTGGTTTTAATAGTTGTATTCGGGATTAATAAAGTAAGCAATATAATCTTTAAATCAGAAGAAGGAATAGTTGCATATAAAGTTGAGGCAGTATCGGAGCAAGCAACTTCAAAGGTTGAGGAAGTATTGGATATGGCTACTTTTATAAGTCTTGGTAATGTCGAACACGGTAAAAAAGTTTTCAAAAAATGTGCGGCATGTCATAGTATTAAAGAAGGTGGAAAAAATAAAATTGGTCCAGCTCTTTGGTCGGTTATGTTAAGAAAATCTGGAGAATTAGAAAATTACAATTATTCAAAAGCTTTATTATCGCATGGAAAAACGTGGAGTTTTTCAGAGTTAAATGGTTTTTTGCTTAAACCTTCAAAGTGGATTAAAGGAAATAAGATGGGATTTGCAGGTCTAAAAGATGAAAAAGATAGAGCGAGTGTCATTTTATATATGAACGAAAATTCAAGCCAACCTCTCCCTTTACCTTAATTTATCAAAACAATATAATAATACTGATTTTTGCACATGCATTCTATTTTCTGCTTGCTGCCAAACTTTTGACTGACTGCTGTTAAACAGTTCATTATTTATCTCCGATCCTCTAGGTAAACAGTGTAATATAAACGTATTTTTTTTTGCCTTACTAATTAAATCTTTATTTAAAATAAATCTCTTGAATTTTTTTAATTTATTTTTTTTATTTACTTTATCGTTAATAGAGACAAACTTATCAATATAAACCACATCAGCATTTTTAATTGCGTCATCAGGATTATGAAATATTTTAATTTTTGATTTTCTATTCAACTTAAGTATTAAATTCGATGGTTTATATTCTTTAGGACAGGCAATATTTAAATCAAATAAAAACTTATTTGAGGCTTGTATGAGACTATTTAAAACATTATTTGAATCTCCTATCCACGTAATGTTTAAATTTGAGATTTTTTTTTTTGTGACCTCTTCAATAGTAAAAATATCTGAAATTACTTGAACGGGATGTGAGTCTGGACTAAGACCATTAATTATTGGAATTTGAAGATGTTTTTTTAGATCTAATATTTTTTTGTGATCTTTAGACCTTAATAAAAATATATCTGAATACGTACTTATCGTCTTTGCCGTATCGAATAATGTTTCATTTCTCTTACCAAGATGGATTTCATCTGGTCGCAAGGTCAGAACATCGCCACCAAGTTGTTTCATAGATATATAAAAACTTAGCCTGGTTCTTAAACTGGATTTCTCAAAAATTTGAACCAAAAGTTTCCCTTTTAGTGGAAGATCTTTGTCTGGTTCAGTTGTATTTAAATTTTTTCTTTTAATTTTTCTTTTTGTACTAACGTTTAAAATTTTTTTTAAATCTTTTAAAGAAATATCAGATATATCTATGAAGTTTTTCATTACTTATAACTTTTACAAACTTTTTCTATAATTTGAAGCGCTGAATTGATCTCATTTTTTTTTACGTTTAAAGGTGGCAGTATTCTCACTACATTTTCACCCGCTTTAATTGTTAACAATTTTTTTTTTCTAAGTCTTTTAATAAAATCATTATTATTTACATTTAATTGTAATCCTATTAATAACCCTTTGCCTCTAACTTCTTTTATTATTTTTGGAAATTTATTTTTTAATTTCGTAAGATTGAGCATAAAATAACCTGAAACTTTATTAATATTTTTTAAAAAGCTTCTTTTTTTAATTTGATCAAATACTGCGTTCCCTACTGACATAGCTAATGGATTCCCCCCAAATGTTGAACCGTGAGACCCTGGTGGCATCGATTTAGAGATTTTATTTGTCATAAGAACCGCTCCAATAGGAAAACCTCCTCCAAGACCTTTTGCAATTGGTACAATATCTGGCTTTACTTTCGCGTATTCAAATGCAAAAAATTTTCCAGTCCTTCCAATACCACATTGAACTTCGTCAAGTATTAACAATATTTTTTTTTTGTCACATAATTGTCTTAAAGATTTTAAACACCATTCGGGAATTACTTTAATACCACCTTCTCCCAAAATTGGCTCTACCATAACTGCTGCAGTGTTTTTATTTATCATTCTCTTTAAATTAAAATGATCTCCGTAATTAAAATGATCAAAACCTGGTATCTTGGGACCAAATCCTTCCATCATTTTTTTTGAGCCACTTGCATTCATTGCTGCAACGGTTCTTCCGTGAAAAGAATTTTTTATACACAAAATTTTATATTTATGTTTTTTTCCTAGAGAATAAAAATATCTTCTAGCGACTTTTATTGCAGCCTCAGTTGCCTCTGCACCGCTATTTTGAAACAAGACAGAGTCTGCAAAAGTATATTTCTGCAATTTTTTTGCTAATAGCTCCCCCTCTGGAATTGTAAAGGCATTTGAAACATGCCACAACTTTTTTGATTGATTAAATATTGCTCTATTTAATATTTTATTAGAGTGTCCCAATGAATTTACGGCAATTCCTTGTACAAAATCTAAATATTTTGTTCCATTATTTGTGTAAAGAAAACTTCCGCTCCCCTTTTTAAAAGCTAAGTTAATTCTATTATAATTTTTAACCAAATAAGTCATTTAGGATTTAATTTTATATCCGATTTTATATAAGTAATAAGCTATAAACCAAAAAAATAAAGCTAGTAAGAACAAATATGAAAAACCAAATTTTATTGATCCATCTAGTTCTAATATAAAAGCATATCTGAAACCATCTATCATGTGGAAAAATGGATTAAAAAAACTTATATTTTGAAGTATAACTGGCAATCTTTCTATAGAATAAAATGTGCCTGACAAAAAAGATAATGGAACTATTATAAAGTTTGTTACGGTAGCCATATGGTCAAATTTTTCGGCCCATAAGCCTGCAATAAAACCTACCGAACTTAAAATGAAAGAGGATAATATTAAATAGATAAATAATATTAATGGGCTTTGTACAGTTATGTCTATGAAGATAGTAAATATGCTAACAGATAGTAAACATATTATTATTGATCTTGTTATTGCGGCAAAAATTACAGCTAATGTGACTTCAGTAGCTGATAAAGGTGCACCAACCAAGTCCACTATGTTTCCCATAACTTTACCCATTAAAATTGAGGAGGATGAGTGCGCAAAAGACTGAGAAATAACTTGCATTGCAATTAATCCTGGAGCAAGGAAGATGATAAATTGAACTCCCATTACATTAGATCTCTCGTTTCCTATTGCTAAAGAAATTACAACAAGAAAGAGTAGTGCGGTAACTACTGGTCCTATAATTGTTTGGCCAAATACAGAAAGAAATCTTAAAGTTTCTTTTAAATATAAAGAGTAAAATCCGATCCAATTAATTTTAAATCTTCTTACGCCAATTTGGTATTTATTGTTAATATCATTCATGAATTAATCATATAAATGATAAAAGATGTTAATAAATTAAAAAAAAAACTTGTTTTAGGTGAGATTATATATTTAACTATATATAGTATAAATATTAAATATTTGACTATATAAGGTAAAAATGAGCTGGAATGAGGAAAAAGTTAACAAACTTAAAGAGTTGTGGGGCAAAGGTAACACAGCAAGCCAAATTGCTGAAATAATTGGGGGCATTAGCAGGAACGCTGTAATTGGTAAAGCACATAGACTAAATTTGAGTGCGAAAATCAAGAAAAGATCAAGTAGTTTTAATAACTCAAGTAATAATAATCAAAATATCTCCAAGAATAGAAAAAGTAGAAAATTTAAATTACAAACTTTGCTACTAGATAAAAATTTTGAACCTGCAAAAAATTTATCATTAGAAGAATTAACAGAAGAAACATGTAAATTTATGGAAGGTCATCCGGATGATAAAAATTCTTCATTTTGTGGTAGGAAAACTGTAAATAAATTTTCTTATTGTCCCCTCCATTTAATTATGATCTACCAACCAAAAGGTAAAAAAGATGAGACTGAAGTCAAAGATGAGATACCTCAATTTATTGAAAAAAAAATAAAATCTGCTTAGATCAATTTTTTAGAATTTTTTCTTTTGCTTTATTAAACTCTTCCTTATTTATTGTCCCTTCATCTAAAAGTTTTTTTAATTCAAGTATTTCTGTAGCTATAGAGTCTTGATTTTTTTCAATTAAGTCCTCTTGTTTATTTTCACCCTTGGCTTCAACACCTCGGGTTATCGCTTGCACTGCTAAGTACAAAACAAATAAAAGTATAACGGCAACTAAGATATATATTATATATATAAACATTTATTTATTTTTATACTTCTTTAAAGAGTATTGACCACCATCTCTCCAATTATATGCATACTTTTGTATACCTTCTTCAAAACTAATTGAGCTTTTAAATCCGATATCAAAATTTGAAATTCCATTTTCGGTTTTAATGCTATCATATTTTAGTAGTTCTAATTGGTCAATGGTTAGAAGTGGGTTAGGAAACATTTGTAAAATTTTTGCTGACATTTTTCCCAAACTTGTAGGCATATTTAATAAAATTCTTCTTTTATTTATATTTTTCAACAAAGTTTTTATTATTTGATTAAAGTCTAAAACTTCTTGCCCTACTGCCTCAATTTCTTTTTTGTAATATAATTCTTTCGAGATAATATGATAAATAAGATCTGCCAAGTCCGAAGCATGAATGGGACTAAATTTAGTTTTTCCACCATAATACATTGGAAAAAAAGGAAGTATGTTTAATAAACTCATAAATCTTGTAGTAAAATTATCATTTACTGAAAAAACTACAGAAGGTTTTATAATAGCATAGTTTGTCATATTTTGTTTAATTTTATCTTCTCCATTTATTTTACTTTTGGCATATTTTGAATTCATTTTATCGCTCAGTGCAATAGCCGAAAGATGAATTAAAATTTTATTTTTTTCATTACAAGTCTTTGAGATAAAATTCGGAAAATCAGTATGTATCCGATTAAAAGTGTTTATTTTATCTTTTTCGAATAGTATACCAATTAAATTCACACAAATGTCTGATTGCTCAATAAATTTGATAATTTTTTTTTGGTCAAAAATACTGGACTCCACAATGTCGATATATCCTATTGATCCTAAAGTTTTCAAAAATATGGATTTATGACTATTTCTAGTCTGACATATTGCTTTATAATAATTTTTGGTTAATTTTCTTATTAAATGTCTGCCTATTTGACCACTTGCTCCAAATATTAGTATTTTTTTTTTGATCATAGAACTTAGAATAGACAATATTATAATGACTTTATATATATATTAAAAATGAATATCAAAATCTTTAATGATGATTTACCGTCAAATATTGATTTATCGAATGAGAAAGTAGTCGCATTAGATAATGAGGCCTTAGGATTAGTTCTTGGTAGAGACCCGCTCACACTAGTTCAAGTTGGTACAAATAAAAAAGAAATTTTTTTAATAAAGTTAAACAGGCAAAATTATAATGCTCCTAACTTAAGAAGGTTGCTTAGTAGTCCTGAAACTGAATTTATAATGCATTATGCAAGACAGGATTTATTATGGCTAAAATATCATCTTAATGTCGAACCGAAAAAGATATTTTGTACTAAACTTGCATCAAAAATTGCTAGAACTGCTAGCCAACATCATGGATATAAAGATTTAGTGAAAGAAATATGTGGAAAGGATATATCAAAAAAAGAGCAACAAAGCGATTGGGGCAATCCAAACTTAACTGAGAAACAAATAAATTATGCAGCTCAAGATACTTTATATTTATTTGAAATCAAAGAGAAATTAAAAATAATGCTTGAAAGGGATAATAGATTTGAATTATTTCAAAAATGTTTAAAAATAATTCCTGTTTTGGTTGATATGGAAATAGCTGGTTACAAGCTTCCGATACTTGAGCACTAACAGTGTAAAATATGAAACAAAAACTTAAAAAAATAGCTAGAAATGTTATTAACTTAGAAATTGAAGCTTTAAGAAAACTTAAAAGTTCAATCAATAAATCTTATGATGATGCCGTTATCGCAATAGTTAATTGTAAATCTAAAATAATTGTTTGCGGAGTCGGAAAAAGTTATCTGATAGCTTCTAAAGTAAGTAGTACGATGTCCTCAGTGGGATGCCCATCATTTTCAATTAATGCAAATGAATGTTCGCACGGTGACCTTGGCAGCATTTCTAGAAAAGATGTCTTAATTATTATAAGCAACTCTGGAAATACAGAGGAAATTAAACCGGTTATACAACATGCAAATAGATATAAAATAACTCTGATTGGTATTACCTCAAAAAAAAACTCAATTCTTCATAAAGCGTCTGACATTAAACTTTTAATCCCTGAGGTGAAGGAAGCTGCACTAAGTTTAGTTCCAACTAGTAGCACTACAGAGCAAATAGCAATCGGTGATTGTTTGGCTGTTGGAGCTTTGAATATGAAAAAATTTAATAAAAAAAATTTTAAGATGCTTCACCCTCACGGAACTTTGGGTAATCAATTAAAAACTGCCGAGGATTTGATGATTTCTAAATTAGATATTCCATTTATAAATGAAAATAGTAATATGAAAAAAGCTATCGATCTGATAACAAGAAAAAAACTGGGCATGATCATAGCTGTAAACAAAAAAAGATGTACCACTGGAATAATTACTGATGGACAAATAAGAAGGTCTAATCGATTAATGAAAGATTTATTAAAATTAAAAGTTAAAAATATAATGACAAAAAAACCAATAAGCATTGATAAAGACACCTCTGCCGCTAGAAGCCTGTCGATTATGTCTGAAAAAAAAATTACTAGCTTATGCATTCATAAAAATAATCAAAAAAGCAAAACAATTGGTATACTTCATATTCACCATATTATTAATGCAAATATTCAATAAATGAGATCAAGTTTAATACTCCAATTAAGTATATTTTTTATTGTAATTATTTCTTGTGTAATTATATACTTTTCTTTTTTTACAAGTGTCGATTATACACAAGATATAAAACATATTTTAAAAAAAGAGGATGAAACAAAAACTGTTAATATAATTGTAGAAAATAATTCTGAATCAAATGACGATGCGAGTATTATAAAAAATTTGGAATACAATTCAGTCGACTCATTAGGAAATAAATATTTAATTAAATCAAATTCAGCAGAAAGTTCGATGGAAACCGAAGGATATTTGAAACTTATAGATGTTAACGCAACTATTTATCCTGTAGGGAAATCACCTATTTATATAACATCAAAATTTGCTTTACATAATAAAAAAAGTTTTGACACCAAGTTTTATGATAATGTAAATATATCCTTTGAAGAACTGGACGTAGATTCAGGAAACTTAGATTTATTGTATAGTGATAATTTAGTTACCCTATATAACATAGAGAATGCGAGATATAAAAATAGTAAGCTAATAGCGGATAGAATGAATTTTGATATATTGACTAGAGATATAAGTATTAATATGTTCGATAAAAATCAAAAAATAAAGTTAATATACAAATAATGGCAATTATCAAAAAATTTTATATTACAAAATTTAAGAAGGAAAGGCCCAAAATTGAATTAAAAAATATATCTTTATCTTTCAATAAAAGAGAAATTTTAGAAAATGTATCTTTAACTATAAGAGAAGGTGAGATATGTGGTATTTTAGGACCTAATGGGGTTGGTAAATCAACTATTTTTAACATAATAGTTGGTTTAGTTAAACCTGACTATGGTGACATATTTATAGACAAGAAAAAAGTAAATAACATCCCAATTTATAAGAGGGCGCTAGATTACAAGGTAAGTATAGTTCCACAAGCAGGGGGAATATTTTCAGATTTAACATGTTATCAAAACTTAAAAGCTATTTCAGATTTAGTAATTAAGGAAAAAAAAGACAGAAATTATAAAATTGAAAAGATGATCTCTAAGTTTGAGCTTGATGCTGTAAAAAATGTTAAAGCAAAGTATTTGTCAGGAGGACAAAAGAAAAGAGTCTGTATTGCTATGGCATTACTCTCAAGTCCCAAGATAGTTTTGATGGACGAACCATTCCAAGGTTTAGACTTAATTTCTACCAGATACTTACAAGAGACTATTGTTAATTTACAAACAGAGGATAATAGTAGGTGCTGTATCATATCTGATCATGCTGCTAGGGATTTACTTAATATTTCTGATAGAGCAGTGATATTAGCAAATAAAAAAATTGTTGCACACGGACCGCCAAAAGATCTGTTAAAAAACGAAGAAGCTAGAAATCTATATTTTGGAGAAACATTTAACATTAACTAAATAATACAAATGTCAAACTCTGTTAATATTAATAATAAAATTGATAATTTTAATTTATCTATAGTTATGCCTGGGGATAAATCTATTTCAATAAGATGGGTACTTTTATCATCTCAAGCTATAGGTATATCTAAAGCAGAAAACTTATTAGAGTCAGAAGATGTAATAAATTCTATTAAATGTATGAGAGCATTGGGTGTTGAAATTAAAAAAGTTAAAAATAAATATATCACTCAAGGTGTGGGATTAAATGGATTTTCTTCTAGTAGAAAGGTTACACTAGATGCTGGCAATTCTGGAACGCTTGCCAGATTAATTTGTGGATTAGTGGCAAGACATAATAAAACTATGAAGTTGGTAGGAGACATCTCGTTATCTAAAAGAGATTTTTCAAGAGTAATAAAGCCACTTAAAAAATTTGGAGTACTTTTTAAAAGTAATAATAATAAATTACCCTTAATAATTAGGGGGAATGAATATTTGAGACCGATAACTTATAATGAAACGAAAGGTAGTGCCCAAGTTAAAACTGCATTAATGCTAGCATCTTTAAACACTCCAGGAACTACGATTGTTAAAAGTATTCCATCAAGAGATCATACAGAGCTAATGTTTAAAAATTGTTTAAAAATTCCGATTAATATTTCAAAAAAGAAACATCACGTAATAAAGGTTAAGGGTTTAAATGCATATAAAGGTTTTGATTATAAAATTCCAGGAGATATAAGTTCAGCATCGTTTTTTATTGTTCTGACACTTTTAGCGAAAAAATCAAAGTTAATTATTAAAAATATAAATGTAAATAAATCTAGAATCGGTGTAATAGAAATTTTAAAAAAAATGAACGGTAAAGTTAATTTGATAAATAAAAAAAAATATAAAGGAGAAGAAATTGCAGATATTTTAATTCGAAGTACAAATAATTTAAAATCAATAAATTGTCCGAAACATCTAAATACTAAAGCTATTGATGAATTTTTAGTTATTTTTTTAGCTTGTGCAAAAGCGAGAGGCGTGTCTAGATTTAAAGGTATTCAAGAATTAAGACAAAAAGAAAGTGATAGATTAAAAATTGCATCAAATTTTTTGAGAATGATTGGAGTAAGAATTGAGGAGAAATTTGATAGTTTAAAAATATATGGTAACCCTAAATTAGAACTTCATAACAAGTATATAGTAAAAAAATATTTAAAAGACCATAGAGTTTTTATGATGAGTTGTATTGCAGCTTTAACTTTAGGAGGAAACTTCTTAATAAACGATAAAAATTCAATTAAAACGTCATTTCCAAATTTTATATCTCTTTTAAAAAAATTAGGTGCTAAAATTAGCTAAATTATTGCAATTTTATGTAAATATTCAATCTTGATTAATACTTTCTTTTTATTTAAAAGTTCTCACTTAAAAATTTTTTAATGGAAATATATAAGGATATTAATAGTTCAGAAAACAAAGAATTTGCTAATCTTTTAAATCAACAATCAAGTTCTAAAATTGAAGAAGGTAAGATATTTGAGGCTACTGTCACTAAAATTTCAAATAAATATTGTTGGGTCTATCTAGACGGCCTTAAGAGCGAACCAGCCATAGATATTAATGAGATAAAGGAGATAGATCTTTTTGATAAAATTAAAGAGGGATCGAAATTAAAAATCGTTGTTGAAAATCTAGAGTCAAAATCTGGAGAAATAATTGTATCGGCGTCAAAAGCTAAAAAAATTGAGGGATGGGAGACTCTTTTAAAAAAGTATGAGGACAATGAAATTATAAAAATAAAGATAAAAAATAAAATAAAGGGTGGCTTTGTATGTGAAGAAATTAGTACAAAACATCTTTTATTTATGCCAGCCTCGCAATTATCAAGCCGTCCTACCAAAGAAACACAAAATGTTATCAATTCGGAAATGGAAGTTAAAATTATTCAAGCTGATAGGAAAAGAGCTAACTTATGTTGCTCAAGAAGAGAATTGATTACCGAGAATAAAAAAGGTGATAAAATTAAAATTTTTGAAAAATATAATGTTGGAGATAGAGTTGATGACTCAATAATAAAAAGTATTACAGACTGGGGAATGTTTTTTGAAATTAACGGTGAAATAGACGCCTTATGTCATTCCTCATGTTGCAGTTATCAAAGAATTGAAAATTTACATGACATTTTTGAGGTCGGACAAAAAATACCTGTAGAGATTATAAGCAAAGATGAAAAAAAAAATGCAAATTGGAGTATCTATCAAAGCTTTATTAAAAAACCCATTTGATAACATAGAAAACTACAAAATAGGCGAGGATTACGATGTCATAGTAAAAAAAATTCTTGCTTATGGGGTGTTTTGTGAACTTGAAGACTCCTTAATTGCCCTCCTTCACCAGTCTGAAATTTCATGGAATGAAAAAAATGCCTTTCCAAAGAACTATTTTAAAATTGGACAGAAAATTAAAGCAAAGATTTTATCTATAGATAAAGACGCACAAAGAATATCTATTTCTCATAAGCTGACTTTAGAGAACCCATATAAGAAAGTATTAGACACATATGGAATTGATTCTACGATCGAGGTAAAAATTAAAGAAAAAAACGAAAATGGTTTCATTGTAACTATTCCTGATATCAATATTGATGCATTTCTTCACCAAAATCAGCTAAGCTGGACCAGTCCAAATAAAGAAACTGTTAATCAATTAAAAAAAGGCGACAAAATAAACGTAAAAATAGTTGATGTTTCTGTTGATAATAGAAAAATACTTGTTAGCAAAAAAGCATTGGATAAAGATCCTATGGAATTTTGGTCTGACAAAAAAATAGATGATATTTTAACTACAAGAGTAGTAGCGGTGGATAAAAAAGGATTAACCGTTAAACCTGAAAGTTCTGATACTGAAATTTTTATTAAAAAAAATCAAATTGCAATTCAAAGCGAAGATGCAAGAAGTGAAAGATTTACAGTTTCTGATAGAGTAGATGCAGCAATTACTGAGCTATCAATGGAAAAAAGGAGAGTTTCATTAAGTATAAAGAGAGTAGAAGAAATCAATAATGAAATTGCTTTAAAAAATTACTCTGATTTATCCAGTGGTAAGTCTTTACCTTTTGCAAATCTGTCAGAGAAACTAGACAAAAAAGATAAAAAATAAAACAAATTGGGCATAAATAAATCAGATCTTTTAAAAAAACTCTCAAAAAACTTTCCTAATTTTGTAAAAAAAGATTTATCATTATTAATAGAAATAATACTAAGGTCTATTTCTAATAGCCTTAGAAAGAATGAAAGAGTTGAGCTAAGAGATGTATTTATGTTTGAGGCCAAAAAATACAAATCAAAATATAGCAGAAATCCAAGAACTGGTGAAAAAATTTACGTACCTGAAAAAAAAATTTTAAGATTTAAAATGTCAGAAAGATGGAAGAAAAAAATAAATGATTAGTAGAAAAATTTTCATTGCAATCGATACAAATAATTTAAAAAAAGCTAAATTTATAATATTAAACAGTAAATTAAAAAATTTTAAAATTGGCTACAAATTTGGATTAGAATTCCTAAATTCAAAGAACGGTAGAAAGTTTGTATCTCAACTAAAAAATACAATTACATTTGGTGACTATAAAATAGCAGATATTCCAAATACTTGTGTGTCCGCAATTAAAGCTATAAAGGATTTAAATCTAAATTACATTACTATTCATATTAGTTCTGGATTAAAAGCTTTAAAGGCGGCGAAAAAAGTTGTTGGTAAAACAAAATTAATTGGTGTTTCCATACTAACTTCTCTTGATAATAAAGCCCTTAAAGAAATTGGATATAATTCAGATTTAAAAAAAGTAGTCTATCATCAAGCCAAACTAGCACAAAAAGCAAAATTGGATGCATTTGTTTGTAGCGCTCAAGAAGTTAAAATTGTAAGAAAAGCTTTCAACAAGGAAATTATTACACCTGGTATAAGAATTTCATCTAAATTGAATGATCAAAAAAGAGTAATGACACCTAAGGCAGCTTTTAAAGAAGGTGCAAACTGGATCGTGATAGGTAGAGACTTAACTAATGGTAACATCAAAAAAAATTTGAAAAAGTTAAGTGATCACTTAAGTCGATGACACTACAATGCAAAATATGCGGTGTTTCTGATATTGCAACTTTAAGCTTTATTATAAACTATCAGTTTCCACCTCGCTTTGTTGGTTTTATTGTTAACTATCCCAAATCCAAACGTTTTGTTAAAATAGAAAAGCTTAAAGAATTAATGAATATAAATAAAAAAAAAACAAAATTTGTTGCAGTATTAGTAAAACCAGATGACAAAATACTTAAAAAAATAGAGAATTTAAATTTTGATTATTATCAGATATATGATTGTTCTCCAAGTGAGGTTAAACGTATTAAAATTAAATACAATGTAAAAATTATATCTGCTATTACAGTAGAAAATAGAGAAGATGTTTTAAATTATAAAAAATTTGTCGATTGTTCTGATATAATATTATTTGATAGCAAAGGTTATGAAAAGTCATTAGACTTTAACCACGAGCTTATTAAAAATGTACCATCAAATATAAATAAAATGTTAGCAGGAAATATTAAACACGATGACAATCTTGTTAAATTTAGTAATATTTGTGATTATATAGATATTTCTGGAGGTTTAGAGACCTCTGGATTAAAAGATATATCTAAAGTTAGAATTTTTTTAGATACAATAAAAAAATTAAATGATTAGATTAAAAAGAAATGTTCAGTTAATTGACCAACATGACAAACATGGTTTTTATGGTGGAAAATTTGGCGGAAATTATTGCGCAGAAACGATGCGTAAACCTATAGAAGACTTATCAAAACTTTTTGAAAAATTAAGAAAAAATAGAAAATTTATTGAAAAAAGAGATCGGTATTTTAGACATTATTTAGGTGGAGAAACTCCATTTTTTAAATTAGAGAATTTGACGAGGTATTTGGGTGGTGCACAAATCTGGTGTAAAGATGTATCTGCTATAAATGGTGATGCACATAAAGCATATCACGCAACTGTTAATGCTTTAATTTGTAAGGAGTCAGGAAAGAAATTTATTGCAGGTGATACAGGCGCTGGAATGTTTGGTAAAAATTTAGCACTAGCAGCTCGTGAGATGAAATTATCTGCTAAAATTTTCATGGGAACTAAAGATATTGTTAGACAAGCACCAAATGTAAAATTTATGCGTGATGCAGGGGCCGAAGTTGTGCCAGTAAACTCTGGTTCTAGAACATTAGTCGACGCAGTTTCTGAATGTATGCGCCATTACGTTTCAAATTGCGACACTACTCATTTAGCAGTGGGTAGTGCAATTGGATGTAATATATTTTTAAAAATATGTGCTTGGTCAACTTCTCAAATTTCAAAGGAATTAAAAAAACAACTAATTAAAGAATTTGATGAAATACCAAGATTAAAATTAATAAATGTAATTGGTGGAGGAAGTAGCGCTCTTGGATTCTGGAATGAATTTATAGATTTTGACAAAAAACATGTAGAGCTAATAGGGGTTGAAGCAAAATATGCTGCCCCTTTATCTACAAATGCAAAAGTTGCTATTTTACATGGCGCGGCTCAATATTGCTTAACTGATAAAGAGGGTCAAATAGCTGAAACTCATTCGCTAAGTGCAGGTTTAGATTATCCTGGATCGAGTCCTTTACATGGTCTACTGAAAGATTCTAGAAGAGCAAGATATACTAATGCATCAGACAAAGAGGCACTTGCTGCTTTTAAATTAATTACTAAACTAGAAAAAATTAGACCAAGTTTAGAGCCGGCTCATGCTTGGAGTGAATGTATTCGTTTGGCTCCAAAATTAAAAAAAAGTGACGTTATTGTAGTTAATAATTGTGGGAAAGGCTACAAGGATAAAAAAATTTATATTAAAGAATTAGGATACTATCCGAAATGAAAAATTCTATTGATAATTTATTTAAGATTACAAAAAAAGAGAATAGACCTGCGTTGATTTCGTATACTGTTTGTGGTGATAATACAAAAAGTAAATCTTTACAAATATTGAACTCGATTTCTAAGGATATAGATATTGCTGAATGGGGAATACCTCACAATTGTCCAACTGCTGATGGTAAAGATATACAAAATAGTTCACATAGAGCGTTACAAAATGGCATTCGATTAAATGATATTTTTAATCTGGTAAAAAAATATAAAAAAAATCAACTTTCTAAGCCAATAATTTTAATGGGTTACTATCAAATGATATTTAATTATGGAGAAAATAGATTTATTCAAAAATGTAAAGAGTCTGGTGTTAATGGGCTAATTGTTGTTGATCTATCATTTCCTGATAATAAAAATTTTGCCAAATTATGTAAAAAAAATTCTATTTGTTTCGTTCAATTAATAGCACCAACTACCTCATTAAAAAGAATGAAGGAAATAGTTAAATTTTCAGACTCTATGATTTATATGATCTCGACAATATCTACTACGGGTGCTGATTTAAAGTATAGCACCAAAAAAATTATTAGAAACTATAATGCTATAAAAAAAATTAATTCTTCAAAAAATATAGTTATAGGTTTCGGGATAACTGATAAAAACATATCTAATTTAAAATCAGCTGATGGAATAGTTGTTGGAAGTGCGATTTGTCGAGAAATAACAAGAAGTTTAAATCATAGACAAAATTCCGTCACAAATGTAAGCAGATTAGTAAGAAAATTAAAAAAAAAAATTTTATGAATTGGATAACAAAACTTAAAAAAATCGGGGAAAATATAAAAAAGAATGTGCTTAAAAAATTTCCGAGTAAGAGTGAAATTGAAAATTCGGATTGGACTAGTTGTTGTTCAGGACCAATTCTAAAAAAAGATCTTGAAAAAAATTTGTGGGTCTGTAATTTATGTGGAAAGCATCATAGGATAAGCTGTACTCAAAGATTTGATATTTTTTTCGGAAAAAATAATTATGAACTAATAAATACTCCATTACCTAGTAACGAAGATCCTTTAGAGTGGATAGATACTAAATCTTACAAAGAGAGATTAGAAATAGCAAAAAAAAAGACAGGTCAAAAAAGTGCTGTTATGATTTCTACTGGTAAAATAAATAATGTTAAAGTAACAGTTGGAGCAATAAATTTTGATTTTATTGGTGGATCAATTGGATCTGCCGAAGGTGAAGCTATTATTTATGGTATACAACATGCTATTGATAATAAGACTAGTTTTATAATGTTTGCATCAGGTGGTGGTCAAAGGATGTTTCAGAGTCCAATAGCATTGTCAAATATGACACGAACAACACTAGCTGTAAATGAATTAAAAAAGAATAACTTACCATATATAGTTTGCTTAGTAGACCCATGTGCGGGAGGGATAACTGCAAGCTTTGCGATGTTAGGAGATATTCATTTAGCTGAACCAGGTGCTTTAGCAGCTTTCGCAGGTCGGAGAGTTGTGCAAGCTACTGTTAAAGAGGAACTTCCTGAGGATTTTCAAACTGCTGAATATTTAGAAAAACATGGCTTTGTTGATAAAATTGTCCAAAGGAAAGATTTAAATTCAGAGATAGGTAGTTTGTTATCAATATTGCTAAAGGAAAATTCTGAGATAAATTTAGAAAATTCAAATGAAACTCCAGAACTTAGCATTAAAACTAGAGAAGCATCATAAAAAAAAAATTGATCTATCGTTAGATAGAACTTTTAACCTTTTGAAAAAGCTTGGAAACCCTCACCATAAGCTAAAGAATGTAGTCAATGTTGTTGGTACAAATGCTAAAGCCAGTATGGCATACAGTTTCAAATCTATCTTAAATAAAGCAGGATATAAATGTAACCTATATACCTCTCCACATTTAATTTCTTATACAGAAAGATTCATATTTAATGATGAAGAAATCTCGGAAGAAAAACTAGTTGAATTATTAAATTATGTTGAAAGAATATTAGGTGACGACCAGGCTACACTTTTTGAAATATTAACTTGCGCATTTTACAAATATGCTGAAAATTTTAAAGATAATGTGAATATAATTGAATCTGGTCTATTTTATAGGATGGACCCATCCTCTGTATTCGAAAAAAATATTTTGACTTTGCTAGGTGTTTGTCACGCAGATCATTATAAGTGGCTCAAAAATCAATCTATTGATGGTGTTATTTACGAAAAAACGTCAAAACTTTTAAACTCTAATATATTTGTTAATAAACAAGTAAATGAAGAAATAAGAAAAAAAATTGAAGTATCTTTGGAAAGAAATACCTCAAATAAATATTATTTTGGAAAAAATTTTCATGTATCACGTTCTGAAAAAGGTTTAATAATTTATAAGGATGATTTAGGCGAATTAATACTTCCAGAGCCAAATATTTTAGGGGACCACCAGCTTCATAACATAAGCACATCTATTGCAGCGTGTAGAAAAATTTTCCAAGTAAGGGATGAAGATATTAAGAAAGGTATTCAAAATATTTCACTTAAAGGAAGATTGCAGGAGATAAAAAAAGGAAAATTAAAAGATATCGCAGGAAATAACAGGCTTATTATTGATGGTGGACACAATGTTAGCTCAAGTTATGTAATCGCAAATTGGATAAAAAATCAAAAAGAGGATATAAATCTTATTGTCGCAATGATGGAAGATAAAGATCATTTTGAATTTATGAAATCATTTAAAGGAATTGTTAATTCGGTTACAGTCATTGATATACCTGGAGAGGAAGGTGCAATTTCTAAAAATAATTTAAGAGATAAAATAAAAAATTTAAATTTTAATTTAAAAATATCAAATAATATTGAAGAGGCAATCAAGTTAAATTCAAAAAATGAAAATCAAATATTATTATGTGTAGGTTCGCTATATTTAACTGGAAAAATTTTAAATTTAAATTAAGTATTTTCTTTTAGCCAAGTAGTAAAGTCCGATTTATTGGTCATACCAACTTTAGTTGATTTTAACTCACCACCAACAATCAAAATGCAGGTTGGAATTCCTCTAACACCAAATTTTGTGGGTGTATTAGGTTGGTTATCAATATTCATTGCCCCGAAATCAATATCGTTCATCTCGTTAGAGATTTCCTCCACAATGGGAGTTAAAGCTTTACATGGTCCAAAATCCCCCCTACCAAAAAGATAGGGGGCTACACACCACACCAATCGGCCTCAAACTTGAGGCAGAAAGGCTTTGAGCTTTTCATCACTTTTTCTTCAAAAGTTTCATCTGTTATATCTTGTATAGCCATATAATTTTTATATTTTAAAAAATTATTTAATCAAGTCTAAAATTATAATTTTAGAGTTTATCCACGTCAAACATTTTCATATTTTTTTTGTATTGTCATAATATATTCATTTAATTCGTCTAAAAATTTTAATTTTTCCTCATCATTCTGGTCTGAGTACTTATCTCTTAGGGTGTCAATTTCAGTGTAACATGTAGCAACTGTCCACCATTTTTCTTTACCTGTGCTTAGTACTCTCTTTGCAATACCTTGTTCAATTTTTTTTCTTATATCTTTTGGTAAAACCTCCGGTGCCTCTTGGAAAATAATTTTCTTTCCAAAACCATGCAACCTTTCATCCTCAAATTTTGACAGAAGTTTTAGTTTATCCTTCCAATCTGCTGAATGCCAGGCAGGAAATAAGGCTGTATCTTTATTTGATGTGAATTTTGTATAGATACTTTCCTCAGCATATATATCCTCTTGATTTTTTGATTGTTCTTTATCTTCTGCAATTTCTCTCAAAGCTGTTAATATATTTTGTGAAAAAGCCTCATTTTCCTTAACCATTTTAGATCTTTTGTTAATTAGCTCTAAATCCATTCCATTATAAGGTTCTGCTTGCATACCATATTTTTTGTCAAGAATTATTGGAGCTTTATTTGATCTTATAGTTCTTAAAAATTTAGGAGTTTTCTTCATTTCTGCTTTTAGTTCATTAACTGACATTTTTAACAAAGGCTCTATATCAACTCTTAAGTCGACAGCCTGGCCCCATTGATAAATTGGATGTATACAATATTTTGGATGAAGTGGACTAACCAGATATAGTCTACTTTTGCCATAAAAATATTCATTAAGCGTAATGATATTTTCTTTTTTTATAATTGTTTCGGTCTCTATTTTATTAGAAGTTCTCAGAAACTCATTCCACGTATTGGGTTGTTTTCTTTTTATCAAACCAAGAACTTTTACAGTTAAGCTTGCATCAAACAATGCGGAGTGAGCTCCAGCTGAGTCGAATCCATTCATTTTACTCAAAGACGCTAATTTAAATACCGGGTTGTTTTTTTCATTAATTTCTGTCTCAAGTACGTTTTGATCTACAGCATAAGCTGCCCTAGCAATATTAATTCCGTCATGACGTTTATTTGGCGAAGCGTTAGTTATATATGGATATCTAATACCTTTAAAAAACTCTTTTCTTAACATTTCGTCATCGAACCCTATATTGCTCCAGCCAAGAAAGCAGCAGGGAGTCCAACGTTTAAAAATTTTTTCTATTTCTCCCAACATTTGATAATGACTTAAATTTCCTTGGGTAAGCTGCTTAATACTTGTTTTATTTACTATTAATGCCATTGCTTGGGGTATTTCGCCTTCAGGTAATCTGCATCTTAGATTAAATCTATCTTTCTCTTTAAAGTTTTCATCAACTAATATTCCACCTATCTCAATTATGCTTCCAAAATCAGTGCTAGCACTTGAGCTTTCGATGTCCCATATAGCTAAATTCATATTTACCTTTATTAGCTTTGTTTTGAGGAATATTTGAAGTTTTTAAAGAACCTAACTATTCGCATATAAACAATTAGCATTAAGTTAATATATTTCTTTTAGTTAACAAAAGTTTAAAGTCAAGCTGAATTCTTAAGCCCATTAAACATTTTTAATCTGCCTAGAAATAAATTTTGATACATTTGTAATTCAGGTCCTTCAATTATGAAATCTTGAAATAAGTTATCCACAGTGCATAATAGAATAACTCCTAATGTAATATTTGTTTTATAAACAACATTATGGGCTAATGTATAAGCTCCAAGTTGTAAAAAATAATCTTGAATATAATCAGCTTTTTTAGGTCGATTAGCCTGTTTGAAATCAATAATGGTTTCGTTTCCCTTATAAATTCCAATAAGATCTGCGGTACCGGCATATCTATCATTAGGATTAATTAGGGTGGCCTCCATCCCGTAAATCTCATCTAACTTACCTTTTATCCCGTTTTCAATGATGACCTTAGCCATATTTTTGTACTGCTCATTACTTTCAAAAAAACTGTCGTTAACTCTTCCTCTTAAATAATCCTCAATATACGAATGAAGAGATGTTCCTCTTCTAGATGCGTCAGTTTTAATTTTATTTGCCTCTTTATACCCTACTCTTTGTTTCCATAATTCCAAAGATGCTTTGTCCTCTTCTGATTTGGTTAAACTTAATATACTTGTTACACTTGGATATTTTTCATCACCTGATAAATACTTTCTCATTCCGTCTTCGTTAGATCTTGAGGATCTAGGGTAATTAAACTTTGTATTCCACTTCATTTTATCTTTTATATTGTGATTTGTGTTTAAAATGAAATTAATTTTTAAGTTGTTTTTGGTTATTAACAAATTTTTCAACGTTTTCAGTTTGAACAGCTTTCTCAACCTGCTCGGGATCTTTTATATTTTCTAAGGTTCTACTAATCGATCTTGCATCAGTTCCAAATTTATCAACTACTATCATTGCCTCTTCTAATTTTTTTCTAAGAGTAATAATATTATCGAAATGTTTTCCAAATCTAGTGGTGATAGTTTTAAGGTGGTTATATATTTCTGTTGCTCCTTTTTGCACTTTTAGTGATTGAAATCCCATATGCAAAGACTGTAAATAACCAGATAGAGTATTAGGGCCACTAATTACTATTTTATATTTTTTCATCAATTCTTGAGTTAACAATTCTTTGGTACTTGGATCTTGATACTCTGTTAATTCCTTATAAAGACTTTCAGTTGGCGCATACACTATTGCAAAATCAGTTGTTTTAGGCGGAACAATATATTTTTCCATAACACTTTTTGCTTTGGCTTTAAAAGCACTTGCTAATTTCGTTCTAGCATCAGCAACTGCTTTTTTATCATCTGCCTCATGTGCATCCGTAATTGCCTTAAATTTTTCAACTGGAAAATGAGAGTCTACCGGAACTAAAACATCGCCCTGAAGTTTAATAGCAAATTCTACATTCTCGCTAGTATCTTCTTTCATTTTGACATTTGTCATAAATTGAGACGCAGGTAACAAATCCTTTATTAAAGCATCCAAAGAATATTCTGCCAAAGTTCCATACTTTTTAACTCCTGCTAGAATTTTAGTAATCCCTTCTTGGCTTTGATTTAGTAACTGTACTTGTTGATTAAAGTTACCAACCTTCTCATCTACTTTTGTTAAAGCCTCAGTCATATCTTTTGTAACTCCAGTTGATAAAGAGTTGAATGAGGTAGACATTGAACTTAGAGATGTATTGATTGTAGAATTGAGACTATCTTTTAATCTAACTATTTCAGTATTTAAATTAGCTAATTCTTCAGCTTCTTTATTTTCACCTTGATTATTTTTATTACTTCTTTGTTTAAGCAATAAGAAAATCACCACAATTATGAGTGCTAAAAGTAAATATATTAACGAATCTTGCATAATATTCCAATTATTCCCATTTTTTATAAGGTAAACAAGAAAAAAATAATTTTATATTAAAATGAGGAATAGATATATTATTAAGACAAATGGATTTTTATTTGTTTGTAAAATTTGGATTTATTCTAGGTGTAATAATTGCACTGTATTTAACATTAAAAAACATTGATGTAATTAAAATAATTTTAAACTATTGGAAAGACAAATTATTTGGAAAGTAGTTTTATAAGATTTTTTAAACCTCTTTTCTTTTGACTTCTTTTTGAAGTAAAAATGCAAGCCTGAGACCTTAATATATTTCCATCATTCAAAATTCTCAACTTGTTAGCTTTTAAAGTTTGACCTGAAGAAGTTATATCGCTTATAAATTCTGCTGTTCCTATAACTGGCATCAGCTCAGTTGCGCCTAAAGACTTAACAATTTGAAAGTTTGTTACACCTCTCTCATACAAAAAAGATCTTGTTAAATTGGGATATTTGGTTCCAATTCTTAGTAAGGTTTTATTTTTCTTTCTAAATTCATCCGCCACCTCATCCAAATCTAAAGTTGTAAAAAGATCAATATTTTCCTCTCTTACAGCAAGTACTAAATTTGCATAACCAAATGGAAGCCTTTTGACTAAATTAATTTTTTTTTGGATATTAATTTCTGACTCTTTTAATAGGTCGAATCCACTAATTCCTATGTCTAAATTTCCAATGGATAATTGATCTATTATTTCACGGGCATGTAAAAATAATATTCTTATATTTGAATTGCCTTTAACTTTACCAAATAAATCCCTCTCTCCTCTCTCAGAAAAAATTTTTAATTTTTTTTTCTTTAATAAATTTGTAGTGAAGTTCTTTAACCTACCCTTTGAAACAATCCCAATATTTATTTTTTCTTTATTCATAATTAGATAAGTTTACAGCGGCACCCACAGCAGGTACTTTTTTTAAACCCATAAATTTTGATGTTAATTCGTCAAACCTACCTCCAGATATAAGGTTAACAAATTTATTTTTCTTTTTTACATCTACTGAGAATATTAATGAGTTATAAAACTCAACTTCTCTACCTCTCCCAATACTTGTAGAAAACTCAAATCTCATTCCTTTTATTTTAACATTTTTTATTGGAAAAAATTCTTTGTTTACAAAAATATTTAAATCGTGCTTTTTAAAGAATTTATTTAATACATATGGAGCACTATTTAGTGAGCACTTAATTTTAAGAAATTTTTTAATTATTTTTGCACTTTTCTTACCTGTTTCAGACCTCCTAGGATCTTTAATTTTACTTTCAAATCTTTTTATAATTTCTTTGTAAGACCTTCCGTTTATAATCGTTGCTTGGTTCAATTTAATCATTTTTAAATAAGTTTTTTTATCACCTGCAACAACTACAGGGTCTATATCTAAATTACTTTCTAATCTTTTTAAAAGTTCGGAAAAATATTTTTCATTCCAAAAAAATTTTATAAGTCTTTGTTTCCATCTTTTAGGAATTTGTAATTTATTTATTAACAATTCAAATAACTTAAAGTTTCCTATATTTAATTTGGAAGTAGTGTACCTAGATGATTTTAGAATCTTCAAAGACGTATCTATAATTTCTTTATCATCGATATTTTCGTTTTTGGATGAAAATATTTCCATACCAATTTGTCTTATAACAACGTTTTTTTTATTGTAGGACTTTCTAAATGCACTGCCTACATAAAATACTTTTTCTCTTTTATTTGATTTACTTTGTGCATACCTAATAACCGATGAGATAGTTAGATCAGGTCTTAATGACAGCTCTTGACCATTTGAGTTAAAGAAGGAGAATAAATATTTTTTAAAATTTTCACCTGAGCGTTGAAGAATAAATTTTGACTCAATTGCAGGGTCTAATTCAATATACTTAAAATATTTGCGATTAAGTATGTTAAAAACTTTATTGTAATTTTTTGATCTCATCGATTAAATTTTCTCTTGAAATGGTAATTTGGTTATTCCCCTTTTCACCTTTAAGATTTTTAAGTGTAATTTTATTTGCATTGAACTCGTCTTCGCCACATATTATCGCTAAATCTAGATCTCTTCGATTGGCATAATCTAATTGTTTAGAAAGTTTTTTGTTACTTTCTAAAAATATTTCAGAATTAATCAAATTCTCCCTTAAAATTTTTAATAATAAATAATATTTATCTAAATATTTTTCATCCATAATGCATATAAGCACTGGTTTTTGTTCATCAATTTTTGATTGTATCTTTTGAGATAAGCACCAAACTAAACGAGATATACCTATAGAAATTCCTGATCCGAGAAATGGATCTCCTTTAAATTTGGTTACTAAATATTCACCACCACTACAAATTGATCCAGGATCTACGATTTTTCCTTTTGCGTTTTTAACTTCAAAACTCAAATTAGTTTCAATAATAAAACCTGTATAAATATCCAAACCCCTTATTTTAGAGGGATCAAATTTAACTAATTCTGCATAATCTCCTAGTTTTAAAATTTCAAACAAATCCTCAAGTTCCTTAATGCCTTCGTTTGTTATTGGATTGTCAATTTTTCGCGAGAGATCTTTTAAATCCTTTATTTTTAAGAAATTTATAATTTCTTTTGCCTGATTATCTGTTAAGTTTGCTCCTTTAGTTATAGCGCCACTTGAGTCTATTCTTTCTTTTTGCAATAGTTCCTCAACACCTTTTAAACCAAAGCCGGGCTTATCTAATTTATCAATTGCTCTCATAACTTTCTTTTTCTGGTTATTATCAATTATTTTTAGTTTATCCATTAGGCCTTGAACGATTTTTCTGTTACTCACATTGATAACAAACTCAGATTTTTTTAAGCCACAACTTATTAAAGTACTTGCTACAACATTAATTAATTCAGAATTTGCCTGTCTGATATCAAATTTACCTACAATGTCACAGTCACATTGTTCAAAAGATTTCCATCTCCCATTTGAACTCTTTTCTCTTCTAAAAACAGTTCCCATTTGAAACCTTTTGTAAGGATTGGGTAAGTTTAAATAATTTTGACTATAGAAACGCGCCAATGGAACTGATAAATCATATCTTAAAGAAAGATCTGCACCATCATCATTAAAAGTATAAATATCAGACATCGGATTCTCATTGTCCTCAGCCAATGCATTTCCAATCATTGAGCTAAATTCCATAGGGCTAGTTTCAAGAGGTGCAAACCCAAATTTTATGAAATTTTTTTCAATTATTTTTAATAATTTTTTCTTTAAAATAAGGTTTGGTCCCCAACTATCTTGAAAACCGTTAGGTAGACTTGGCTCTAGTTTATCTTTTTTATCCATTGTTGGTACAGTTTGATGGTTCTGCCCCATCGCCTCGATCTCCACAGGATCACGTGCTACTATTACACCAAAACTGCTCCTTTTATTCTTTTATACTAATTATTGTTAATTTTAAATTTATAAAATGATTAAATTGCTAGCGTGCAGCCAGCATGAAAGTGATGTCTGTGTATTTTTACGGTGATATTTTGCTCTATAAACATTGTAGCTTGAATAGCATTTTTAAATATAAAAGCAACAGTTTATGTATAGGAATAGTATGACTATAGTCAAAAATATTCCTATACAATAATGATGAATTAGAATTAAGAGGTTTTTTGCAGTTTTACTGCGGCAGGACCTTTTTCTCCGTCTTCAACTTCAAATGTAAGTTCGTCTCCTTCGTTTAAAAATTTTAAACCTGCTTCTCTTACAGCTGAAGCATGTACGAAAACATCCTTTTCTTTATCTTCTCTTTCAATGAAACCATAACCTTTTTTTCCATTGAACCATTTTACTTTACCTTTAAGACTCATTTTTACTCTTTCTTTGTTATTGTTACTTAAGCTAAAATTTAGCTAGCCTTAATTATTAGATTTCTAAATTTAATGCAAGCAATAAGATTAAGTATCTTTATTTATAAGGTGGAACCCCCTCAAATCGAATGAGGTCCTAACGCTTTTCAGGCGTTCGTGCGCACCAGCTACACCAGGGTTCCATAAAGCAATTATATACCTCGAAATATAATTATTCCACGTGATAAATCATAAGGACTTACAGAAACTTTAACTGAATCTCCTTGTAAAATTCTAATTCTATTTTTCCTAATTTTTCCAGCACTATGGCATATTATAGTATGGCCATTAGTTAGTTTTACCCTGAACATTGCATTTTTAAGCAACTCAATAACCTCACCCGAAAATTCTAGTGTATTTTCTTTAACCATTAATTACTGAGTTTCAAATCCTTGATTTAATACTAAGGGCATGCGCGTGTAAATTTTCATATTCGGCAAGAGTTATAGCCTGCTTGCCAATAACTTCAATACCTTTTTTAGTCAATGTAAAATAACTGATTTTTTTATAAAAATCATTTAAATTTAAACCTGATGAGAATTTTGCTGAGCCAAGAGTACCTAGGGTATGATTTGTCCCAACGTTATAATCACTAGCAGCTACTGGACTGTATTGACCCAAACCAATACTGCCTGCATTATAAATTTTATTTAGTATTTTTTTATAATTATTTGTTATTATTTCTAAATGTTCTGGGCTAATTAAATTAATAACGTCTGCTATTTGTTTTGTATTTTTAGTAACAATTATCAATCCGTTTTTTTTTAAACTAGAGTAAATTATCTTTCCATTATGGGTTTTATTTATTTGTTTTTTTAAATTAATTAAAAAATTTGTAATAATTTTTATTTCATTAGTTATGAGAATACTTTGTGAATTTAAACCATGTTCTGATTGAGCTATCATTGAAGTTACAATTTGATCAGTTTTAGTAAATTTATCTGCAACAACCGTAACTTCCGATGGACCGGCTATCATTCCTTCTATTCCCACTTTCCCAAAAACCTTTTTTTTAGCATTTGCAACAAAATCATTACCTGGTCCAACTATTTTATCAACTTTTTGTATATAAGCTAAGCTTCCTATTGCTTGCGCGCCGCCAACATTAATAATTTCTTTTAATCCACATTTCTTAGCTGCGTACATAACGGCTGGATTTAATTTTCCATCTACTCTAGGATTAGCAAGAACAATTCTTTTAACACCTGCAATTTTGGCAGGAATAGCGTTCATTAAAAGCGTTGAGGGTAAATTTGCTGGCACGTATATGCCTACAGATCTAATAGGTATATTTTTATATTCAATTATATTCTTGTATTTATCTGTTAATTTAATATTTTTTGTCTTTTGAAGTTTATGAAATTTACGTATTCTGTTGTGAGCATAATCTATAGCCCTTTTAACATTTTTATCTAATTTTTTTAAAATATGATTAATTTCTCCTTTTTTGGGAAATAATTTGTAATTTTTACTATATCTTTTTTCGTATTTTATAACTGCTTTAATTTTATTTTTTTTTATATCTTTTAGTATTTTTTCAACTACTGATACGTCTACATTTTTTCCCTCTCTTCTTTTTTCCAGAAATTTTTCTAATTCGTTTAAATTTTTTTTCTTTGATAAGTTTAATATTTTAATCATTAATCTCCGCTATATCTTCTAATGTTACCTCAATAACTTCAGAAACCAATGTTATAACTTTATTATTTGAAAATAATAGTGCAATTTCAAAATTTTTATCTTGTTTAAATAGATCTATTGCTAAGAGATTTAGTAATTTCTCATTTGGATTATTAGTTAAATTTTTTGATTTTGAACTTTCAACATATTCAAATTTAACAATACTCTGGGTATTTTTTGATAAATTATTCTCCCTGTTTTGTCTAAGCAAAGGTACTAAAAAAACTTTATTTTTCTTTAAGTACTTTAACTCAGATGCTTTAATTATTGCATCAGAACATAACGCTGAAATTACCCTTAAATCGTCCTGACTTTGAGCAATTATTTTTTTTAAGAATTTTTTGCTCATTTAGGCTACAGTCTGAATTTTAACACCTAACTTTTTTAGTTTGTGTTGCAAATTATAATATCCTCTTAATCCATGATAAACTCTCTGAACCTTTGATTTCCCTTTTGCTATTATTGCACCTAAAATAATTGAAAACGTTGTTCTAAGATCTGAAGATATACAATCTGCAGCATTTAAGTTTTTTTGCCCTACTATTGTAGCCTTATTTTTATTTACATAAATTTTTGCTCCCATCCTTGAAAGCTCAGGCGCTGCCATAAATCTATTAGAAAAAATTGTTTCTTCTATATAACTCTTTCCCTCAATTGTAGTCATTAATGCTAGTAACATTGGCATATTGTCGGTTGCATAACCAGGAAAAGGCCCAGTCTTAATTTTTGTAGGTTTAAGTTTCTTACTTGATGCTAGCTGAATGGAATTTTTAAAAGTTCTAATTTTACAACCAATATCGCGTAGAACCCTTAATTCAGTTTTGAGAAAATTTGGATCTATATTTTTAACCAAAATTTTACCCTTAGTAATTGCTCCAACACATAAATAACTAAATGCCTCAATTCTATCACCAATTATTTCATGCTCTCCCTCGATTAACTTTTTTACACCTTTTACCTCGACTGTTCTATCAGACAAAAATTTAATTTTTGCACCCGATTTATTTAAAAAATTAACTAGATCGATCACCTCTGGTTCAATTGAAATATTTTTTAAAATCTGTTTACCTTTTGCTAATACTGAAGCCATAATCAAATTTGAAGTTCCTGTAACAGAAACTTCAGGAAATTTATACGTACTTCCTACAAGACCACTTCTAGAATTTATAAGAACATATCCTTTTTTTAAAGTATTTTTTGCTTTAAGAGTTTCAAATCCAGAAAGATGATAATTAATATCCCTTATACCTAGACTGCAACCTCCACTTTTTGCTATATAAATTTTTTTTTTTTGATATCTCCCTAACAAAGGACCCATTGTAAGTACGCCTGCTCTCATAGTAGAGACAAGTTTATATGGAACAAATAATTTATGTTTTTTTTCGTTTTTTATTTCCAATGTTTTACTTTTAATTGAATATTTTACTTTAGAACCTAGTGAATTAAGCAACCTTATCATAGTGAAAACATCTTCAACAAAAGGCACATTTTTTAGTAAAACTTTTTTTTCGAATAATATTGATGAGGCCATAAGAGGTAAGCAAGAATTTTTTGCTCCACTAATGGTAACTTGTCCTCTTACGGTCTTTGTAGGACCAGTTATAAGAAAATTTTTCATCTATTTTGATTTGGCTAAAGTTATACCAGTTTGTCCTTGGTATTTCCCTTTTCTATCTGCGTAGGAAATCTCTGGCTCTTCTCCTTTAAAAAATAAGATCTGAGCAGCACCACTATTAGCATAAAGCTTTATTGAATTACTAGTATGATTTGAAAATTCCAGTACTAAGTTACCATGCCAACCTGCTTCTAAAACTGTAGGCGGAGTTCCCAGACCACATCTTGCATAAGTCGATTTAGCAGTAACTAATCCTGTAACATCTCTAGGCATTTTAAAATATTCCAAACTGCTAGCCAGAGCAAATGAATTTGGAGGAATCAATACTGACGATTCACCTTTAATAGTTATAAAATTATCCTCTGTAAAATCCTTTGGATCGGCTGTAGCTCCCTTAATATTTGTAAAAATTTTAAATTCCTCCCCACATCTTAAATCAAAACCAAAACTGTTTAAACCATGACTTATTCCTTTGGAGACTGATTTATCTACAAATGGACTTATCATGTCTTGTTCTAAAACGAGTTTTTTTATTTGTTTATCATTTAGAATCATTTTTTTTTAATTTTTTTTGAAAAATTTTTCTTTTATATAAATTTTTTCTCATTGCACTCTTTAAATCAAGCTCAGAGGCCTTCTTCTTTTTAAACATTTTAGGGTTATTTTTTGTCAGGATTTGTTAAGTGATCTAATGTTATTACTGTATCAATTGGAATTGAATTCTTTTGCTTTGGTTCATTTGTTAATCCATCCTTAGCTTGTTTTTTTGCTCTTCTTTCAGCTAATTTTTTTTCCCTTTTGGCCTGTTTCTCCATAGCCTTTGCACCTCTTGTGCTTTTGTAATCGTAGTGGATTCCCATTTTTTCATTCCTTGATTAATAAATATATATTTACTTTTAAAAAAAATTAAGTCAATAATTTGTCAATTTTTGATTTATACACTAATCTTTGAATTAATACGCCCTGATAGTTAAATGGTATAACAGATCCATGGTAAGGATCAGTTCCCAGTTCAATTCTGGGTCGGGGCACCATTGTTATTTTTGAAAAACTTTTTTCTTATTATAAAAGCCAAAATCAAAATAATAATAAAAGCTATTATGGGAAGATATATTTCAGGTGCCAATATCATTTCAAAGAAACTTGGCATTTCATCACTTTTGTCTATTAAATTATTTATTCCTGATCCTAAAGAAACACCTATAAAAATTTGTGGTGCAAGACCAATAATGGATCCAAAAAAGTAATTTTTAATTTTTATATTGAATAAAGTTGGTAATAAATTTTGAATGAAAAAGGGAATGCCGCCTATTATTCTATAAATAATAAAATAGAGAAATTCATTTTTTTTAAATTTGTTAACTAAATAATAAAATTTCGGAAAGAATTTAGAGTAAATAAAATCCTTTAATATAAAATTTGCTAAAATATACAATAAAGTAGCTCCTGAAGAGAGTCCCAGCAATACTATAAATGTTCCTAGCCATTTACCAAAAATAAAACCGCCAATCAAAAAAATAGGAGAACCAAATCCCAAAAGCAAAACCCAAATGACGGTAAAAGAGAAAAACACTAAAATAGAAAGTACAATATTTGTATTTTTAAAATTGTCGAGTCTGTCTCTATTAGTCTTAATTAATTCGAAACTAGTGAAATCTTTTAGGGAAAAATATTTGAAAAAAAACATGATAAACAGAAAAACTAATAAAATGTAAACTAGGCCAAGTATTATTTTGATATTTCGTGCATTATGCATATAAGTAATTTATTAAAAATATCTGTACTTATATAGTTTTATTTTCTATAAGAGCAAAATTTTAATAAAAGTAGATATGAAAAGAACATGGCAACCATCTAAAATCAAGAGAGCTAGAAAACACGGCTTTCGTTCAAGAATGTCTACTAAAAAAAGACAAAAAGTTTTAAAGGGTAGAAGAAAAAAAGGAAGAAAAAAATTATCTGTTTAATGAATATTAAAATTTTAAGTCTTTCTAAAAATGAAGATTTCAAAAATTTGCTTGGTGGAAAAAAAATTTCGGGAAAATATATAACAATTTTTTTTAAAAAATTAAAAAAAAAACATAACAAAAAATTATCAATAAGTTTTGTAACAAAAAGAAAATTAGGAAATGCTGTTATTAGAAACAAAATAAAAAGACGCTTAAAAAATATAATGTCTCAAGCTTTAAAAAAGATCAATATTAATCTAGAATATTCTTATTTATTTCTTGCAAAAAAAAACGTATTTGATCATAAATATAACTTAATCAAAGAAAATATATTTAAGGACCTGAAAAAAATAAAATAATGAGAATCTTAAATTACTGTATAATTTATTTAGTAAAATTTTATAAATTTTTTATAAGTCCTTTTTTCCCTAATTCTTGTAAATTTCATCCTTCATGTAGCACTTATGTAATGCAGTGTTTTGATGAATACAATTTTTTAAAAGCTTTATATAAAAGTTTTATAAGAATAATTAAATGTAACCCTTGGTTTAGTACAGGGGGAGAAGATAGTCCTTATGAGAAGGAAAAAAATTAATGGATTTAAAAAATATTATTGCTGCTATTGCTTTATCAGCTGCTGTTATTGTTTTATACGGACTCTTTTTTGCTCCAGATCAAGAGCAATTATCTAGTTTAAGAGATAGTAAAAATAAAGAATTAGTTGAAAAGTCAGAGGCACCCAAAATAGAAGCGGAAGTTCAAATTAAAACTATCAGTCGAGAAGATGCTTTAAAGGATGTAGACAGAATATCTTTTGAAAATGAATTTATAAAAGGATCTATATCATTAAGGGGTGGCGAAATAGATGACTTAGAACTTAAAACATATAACAGAAGATTAAACAGCGAAGAAAAGATACAACTTTTAAATCCCTCCTCTACAAATGAGGGTTATACTTTCAATACTGGCTGGGCAACAAATTCAGATATAAATACACCAAAATCGGACACATATTGGGTAGTAGAAGGATCAAACAAACTTTCAGCCAATAACCCAGTAAAAATTTATTTTGAAAATAATGATGGAATTCGTTTTGAAAGAATTATTTCGATTGATGAAAAATATCTATTTAAAGTAAAACAAACAATAATTAATAATTCAAAAAAAACATTTAAAATTTATCCATATGCAATTATTAATCGTAACAATTTACCAAATGACTTAACGGATTTTTATATTTTACATGAAGGGTATACCTTTATTACAGGAGATAATGTTGAAGAAGTAGATTATGACGAGGTAGTTGAAAAAAAATTTTCTAAAGAGGGTTCAAGTGGCGTATTAATACAAGGCGACAAATATTGGATGACTTCAATAATCCCTGAACAAGGAAGAACTTTCAGATTTGATCTTGACTATAAAAATAAATATAGAGCTAGCTATATTGATATTAAGGGTTATGAAACAAGGCCAAATACAGTGGTTGAGCATAGTGTTCAAAGCTTAATAGGTGCGAAGGAAATCAATCAAATTAATAAATATAAGACGGATTTAAGAATAGAAAAATTAGACCTGATAGTTAACTACGGTGTTTTATATTTTATTATAGTACCAATGCATAAAGTATTAAGTTATTTTTTCAATTTCTCTGGAAATTATGGATACGCAATTATTTTATTGACAATATTAGTAAGAATAATTTTCTTTCCATTAAATCAGTATTCCATGAAGTCAATGGGAAAAATGAAAGGACTGGGTCCAGAAATCGAAAATTTAAAAGCTAGATTTAAAGATGACAAACAGCAACTACAAAAAGAAATGATGAAGCTTTATAAAGTTAACGGAGTAAATCCTGCAAGCTCTTGTTTTCCAATATTAATTCAAATACCTATATTCTTCAGTCTTTACAAACTTTTATTACTTGATTTAGGAATGAGGCACTCCCCATTTATATGGGTTTGGCAAGATTTATCCGCAAAAGATCCTTTAACCATTTTTAATTTATTTGGATTATTGCCTTACTCTGTTCCTAGTTTTTTAGAGATTGGACTACTACCAGTGTTAATGGGGAGTAGCATGTGGCTTCAAATGAAGCTTTCACCTCAACCATCAGGATCAGATGAAATGCAAAAAATGCAGAAAAAAATATTTATGCTAATGCCACTTTTTTTAACTGTTATTTTAGCTCCCTTTGCTGCAGGTCTTATACTTTATTGGGTATGTACAAACATACTAACTATAATACAACAATATATTATTAATAGATCCATAACAGTAAAAAGTTAAATATGAAAAATAGTTTTGGTGAGTTAAATGATGTTCTTCCTAAAGAGGGACCAAATGTAAATGAAGTTTCAAAGTACATAGAAAAATATAAAGACGAAATTATAGTTATCAAATATGGTGGTAATGTTTTTATAGATAGAAAAATATTTAATAATTTTATAAGTGACTTATCCATATTGCAAAGATTGGGTCTGTCTGTTGTTGTGGTCCATGGTGGTGGACCGAGGATTAAAAGGGAATTGGAAAAATCAAATATTACTTCCGAATTTATTAGAGGTTTAAGGGTTACTAATGAAAAAATTATTAATATAGTTGAAAATGTTCTTATTGAATTTAATGAAGATATTGTGTCTTCACTTAAAAAAATAGGAACTCACGCTGTTTCAATAAATTCAAAAGAAAATAATGTAATTGAAATAATACCAGAGTCTAAGGAGTTAGGTTTTGTTGGTATACCAAATAAAATTAACTTTAAGATTATAAAAGAAAATCTTAAAAAAAAATTAATTCCAATTGTATCTCCGCTTGGTAAGGGGTCTAATAATAAAACTTATAATATAAATGGTGATACAGCAGCCGGGGCTATAGCAAAAACTCTTAAATGTAGAAGGCTTTTATTAATGACTAATGTTGAAGGAGTGTTGGATAAAGATAAAACCTTAATTCAAGAAATATCCTCAAAGAAAATCTTAGAAATGATTGAGGACAATACCATTACAGAGGGGATGATACCGAAAATTAACACTTGTCTTGACGCAGTGAATAATGGTGTCACTGCTGTAGCAGTAATTGATGGTAGAAAAAAACACTCAGTTTTATTTGAAATTTTTTCCGATAGGGGATCTGGAACCTTAATAAGAAAATGATTGAATTGAAAAATAAAAAAAATCTACTTTTAGATTTAGATGGGACAGTTTATCAAGATTTAGAATCGGTCTTTGGGCAAGTTTCTAAATTAATGACAAAATATATATCAGAGAAACTTAATATTGATTTAAAAAAAGCTAAAGAATTGCAAACAAATTATTTTTATAAATATAACACGTCATTAAATGGACTAATGATTCACCACGATATATCACCAAAAGAGTTTCTCAAGTATGTGCACAATATTGATCTTTCTTTTATGAAAAAAGATAAAGCTTTAAGAAATGAATTAGAAAATTTAAAAATGAGAAAATTAATTTTCACAAATGGTAGTAGGGATCATGCTAAAAATATATTAACTCACTTAGGCATAAATGACCTATTTGAAAATATATTTGATATTACTGACGCTGAATACCGGCCGAAACCAGAGCCTAAAGCATTTGATCTGATGACAATAAAGTTTGATATAGATCCAAATGAAACAATATACGTGGAGGATATTGCGAAAAATTTATCAATTGGTAAAGAACGGGGCTGTAGCACTGTATGGTTGATAAATAATGAAGAGTGGGGAAAAATGGAGTCTGATAAAGGTTACATTGATTATAAAATTGAAAATCTGTCTTTATTTTTAAAAGAATTAAGGTTATTAAAAAGCAGTTAAACTATGTCTATTGAAAAAATTATAAATGAGGCCTGGGAGAATAAAGATCAAGTAAGTCAAAATTCAAATAAAAGTATAAAAGATGCAATTAATCAGACTATATCAGATCTAGATAATGGCACTGTTAGGGTTGCAGAAAAAATAAATGGAGAATGGGTAACTCATCAGCATATAAAAAAGGCAATAATGCTGAGCTTTAGAATTTATCCAATGGAAAATTTAAGTGGTCCATATTCTAGTTGGTTCGATAAAGCCCACCTGTTAAAAGGCAAAACCGCAGGATGGGGTAAAGAACAACATGAGAAAGCAGGCTTTAGAATGGTTCCGAATAGTCCTGTAAGAAAAGGATCATTCGTTGGAAAAAATGCTGTGCTAATGCCATGCTATGTAAATATAGGTGCATATATAGATGAGGGAACAATGATTGACACATTTGCTAGAGCAGGTAGCTGTTGTCAGATAGGAAAAAATTGTCATATATCTGCAGGTTCTGGAGTTGGAGGGGTTCTAGAACCAGCTCAAGCATTACCTACAATTATCGAGGATAATGTTTTTTTGGGAGCCATGTCAGAAGTGGTTGAAGGTGTTATCGTAGGTGAGGGATCTGTTTTGAGCATGGGAATGTACATAGGTCAATCAACAAAAATTGTTAATAGAAAAACTGGAGAAATTATTTATGGGAAGATTCCACCCTACAGCGTTGTAGTTCCAGGATCATTGCCAGATAAAAATAACTCCACAGGACCATCTTTGTACTGTGCTGTAATAATTAAACAGGTTGACGAAAAAACGAGATCTAAAACTTCTATTAACGATCTATTAAGAGAATAATATGCCAAATATAAATGATTTACAACTAGCAAAAGATTTAATTCGATTCCCATCAATAACACCTCTGGATGCAGGTATAATTAAATTCTTGGATAAAAAACTCAAATCTATTGGATTTAAAACAAAAATATTAGAGTTCAAAGAAAAGAATAGTAAGTCGGTCAAAAATATTTATGCAAGGTTGGGTAAAAGCAGTCCAAACTTTTGCTTCGCAGGGCATGTAGATGTTGTTCCTCCTGGAAATATTAATAATTGGTCCTCAAATCCTTTTAGACCAGTAGTAAAAAATGGTAATTTAATTGGGAGAGGCGCTAGTGATATGAAAAGTTCTATAGCATCTTTTGTTTCTGCTACTAATAATTTTATAAATAATCACAATAATTTTAAAGGGTCAATAAGTTTGCTTATTACTGGAGATGAAGAAGGGTTGGCTGTTAATGGTACAAAAAAAGTTGTTGATTATTTAAAAAAAAGAAAAGAAAAAATAGATTTTTGTTTAGTTGGTGAGCCTACAAACCCAAAAAAAATAGGTGAAATGATTAAAATAGGTAGAAGGGGTTCATTAACAGGTTACTTAAAAATATTTGGCAAAATGGGTCACGTTGCTTATAGTCATAGAGCAATAAATCCATCAACTTGTATTATTGATATTTTAAAAGGTTTAAAACAATTAAAACTCGATGGTGGTTCAAAAAATTTTCAGCCATCAAATCTAGAAGTAACTAATATTATAGTAGATAATAGTGCAGATAATGTTATTCCTGGAGAAGCAAGTGCTACATTTAATGTAAGATTTAATGATAAGCATAGCTCTAGTTCACTTAAGAAGAAATTAAACAATTATATAAAAAAAATATGTAAAAAATATAAGTGTAATTTTAAAATAAACTTCGTGATATCAGGCGAGTCATTTATCACAAAGCCCAATAAAGTTACCTATATGATAAGAAATATTATCAAAAAAAATACTGGAATTATTCCAAAATTATCTACATCTGGTGGAACTTCAGATGCTAGATTCATAAGGAAAATTTCTCCATGCTTAGAATTTGGACTTGTAGGTGCAAGTATGCATCAAATTGATGAAAATGTAAGTTTAAAAGATTTAAAAGTGTTAACCAAAATTCATAAAGAGATTTTAGAAAAATATTTTTTATTGTGAAAACAGCAATAATAACCTCTAATTCGTTTGAAAATCACTTAACTGGTGACGGTCATCCGGAACAGCCAAAAAGGGTAAAATGTATAGTAGATGTTTTACAAAAAAATAAAAAGTTGTTATGGGATAAGCCTCGTGAGGTTCCTGAAAAAATATTAAAAATGACTCACACCGAAGATTATTTAAAAAGTTTAAGTAATGCTTTTCCTAAAAAAGGGTTAAGTTTTCTTGATGGTGATACTGTTATTTCGCCCGGGAGTAGAAATGCTGTATTTGATGCTGCTGGATCAACAATAACAGCAATTGATGGTATAGAGAAAAATAAATTTAAAAATGCATTTTGTGTTGTGAGACCACCAGGTCATCACGCTGAAAAGAATAAAGCTATGGGTTTTTGTTGTTTATCAAATGCTGGCATTGCAACTAATTATTTAATCAATAAATACAACTATAAAAAGATTGCTTGCGTAGATTTTGATGTTCATTGGGGTAATGGAAATTATAATGTTCTTTATGATAATAAAAATTCTCTTTACATATCAACTCACCAATACCCTTTCTATCCAGGTGGTGGATCAGAAAATGATAAAGGTAAGTACAACAACTCGTTAAATATTCCTTTGCCCGCAGGTACTAATTCTGAAAAATATTTAAATGCTTATCAAAGGGTTATTGATAGACTTGAAGAATACAAACCAGATTATTTAATATTTTCAGCTGGATTTGATGCTCATAAAGATGATCCTCTAGCTCAATTCGAGTTAACATCAATGGATTTCTATGAAATAACAAAAAGGACTCTTGATGCTACAAATAAATTCACTAAGGGAAAAGTTGTTTCAGTTCTTGAGGGTGGTTATGATCTTAATGCACTTGCAGAAAGTGCTTTGTATCATGTAAATGCACTATTAGAATCTCAATAACTATGAAATTATATAAAATAGGATCCTCGAAAATAAACAACAAAGGCTTGTTCGCAAAAAGCAACATAAAAAAAGGAACCAAAATAATAAATTATATAGGCAAAATAATTACTAAAAAAGAGACAGAGCAAAACCCTAAATTTGATAATGATAAAGCAATTTATTTATATAACTTGACTAATAAATACGATTTAGACGGAGATTTTTCCTACAATACTGCAAGGTTAATTAATCATTCATGTGAACCAAATTGTGAAGTAGATGGTAAAGGACTTAAACTATGGATTACGTCAATTAAAGACATAAAAAAGGGCGACGAACTATCATACGACTATGGTTTTGGTTATGATGCTGATTATAAACAATTTCCATGTAAATGTAGATCAAAAAAATGTTGTGGATATATTGTTCGAGAAGGCTCCAGATGGAGAATAAATAAAAAATTCAAGAAATCAAAAAATTTTAATAAGTAACTCTTTCAAGATACAAACCATGCGGTGGTGCCAAAGGTGCACAATTTTTTCTATTTTTTGATTTAAAATTGTGCTTGAATTTATCTAATGTCCATTTTTTTTCACCTAATAGTTTTAGAGACCCTACCATCGATCTCACTTGACTTTTTAAAAAAGATTGGGAAATAAATCTAATTTTTATTACATTTTCTCTTTTTATTACTGATATTCGACGCATTGTCTTAACTGGATTTCTTGCATTGCAATTTGAAGCCCTAAATGTTGAAAAATCATGCGTTCCAGTCAAAATCCTCGAGCCTTTTTTAAGTAAATCCAAATCAATTTTTTTTATTACATGCCATTCTTTTCTTTTTTTTAGTACAGATGGAGATATATGATTTCTTATTAAATAAACGTAAGTTCTTTCCTTTGCACTATATCTTGAATGGAATAAGTTATTTTTTTTAATTATTTTTAGAATTGAAATATTTTTTTTATTTAAAAAGAAATTTAAAGATTTTATCAATGATTTATAGTTCAATTTTTTTTTGGTATCAAAGTGGGCAGACTGTTTGATAGCATGCACTCCAGCATCAGTTCTTCCAGCTCCGTAAACTATAATTTTCTCTTTTAAAAATTTTGATATTACAGACTGTAAGGTTTTTTGTATTGAAATTCCTTTTTTTTGGATTTGCCACCCAATAAAGTTTTCTCCATCATATTCTAAAATTAGCTGATATCTACTCATAACTTAATAGGGATCCTACTTTAATTTTGCTTCCTCTTAAGAAATCTATTGCTTTTTGTGGCAGTTTTCCTTGTCTTTGCAAAACAACAACTTTTAATGAGTTTATTCCACATCCTATAACAAATTGGTCATTTAAAACTTTACCGGGTTCACCATTTAAAGTTGATAATTCTGCCTCAACAATTTTGTACCTTTCGTTGTTAAAATTAAACCAAATTCCTGGGTATGGGCTAAGCCCATTTTTTTTTGCTATTATAGTCTTCGCATCTTGTTCCCAATTAATTTTTCCTTCTGATTTAATTATTTTTTTGGCATATGTTGAAGAAGAATGATCTTGTTCTTTAAAAATTATTTTTTTTGACATTATTAATTTTATATTTTCATCAATTTTCTCTGCTGCTAAAATGCTCAGTCTTTTCGATAAAGATAAGTAATTTTCATTATCTTTAATTTTTATTTGATATTGATTACAAACAGGTCCTGCGTCTAATTTTTTATTAATTTTCATAATACTAATACCAGTCGTACTCTCTAAATTTATAATTGATCTCTGTATTGGAGCTGAACCTCTATATTTAGGTAGTAATGAGGCATGTACATTTATAAAGCCATATTTGCTTAAACTTAAAATCTCCTCTGGAATAAGCTGACCATAAGCAACAACAATACCCAGATCAATATTTAAACTTTTAATATGTGATTTCTCATTACTAATATTCAAGGGAGTTCTTACATCTATTTTAAGATCTTCAGAAAACACTTGAATTGGAGACTTCAAAATATTCTGACCTCTTTTTGATTTACTCGGAGGTTGAGAAAATACACTTAGGATATTATACTTTTTTTCTATAAGGGATTTTAATATGGGCAATGCAAATAGGGGTGTTCCCAAAAAAATTATTTTACTCATATTAGACTATAATTTTTCTTTGATCGATTTTTTTTTTAGAGAGTTTTTTAATAAGAAAATCTTTTTTAATTTTCGATAAAAAATCGATAATCAACTTCCCGTCGCAATGTTGAATTTCATGCTGAGCACACGTCGCTAACAAACCTTCAAATTTAATTTCTTTTTTTAATCCATTTTGATCGATAAATTGGATGACTACAAATTTTGGTCTTTCTATTTCAATGAAAGTATCTGGTATTGATAAACAGCCTTCTTCATAAACAGATTTTTCTTTACTAAATTCTTTTATTTCTGGATTTATTAAACAGTAAGGATTTTTTTTTTCATTATCCTTTGATACGTCTAGAACAACAATCCTTTTTGGAACACCTATTTGAATGGCTGCTAAACCAATTCCTCTTGCGTTATACATAGTATCAAATAGATCTTTAATTAATTTTTTTTCGTTTAATGCGATTTTTTCCACTGGTTTTGAAATTTTTCTCAAAACCTCATCAGGAACTTTTATTATTTTTTTTAAGGACATAATAAGTTTTATGCTCGATTTGGAAGTATTTTAAGTAAAATTTGATTTCTAATTGTGTCTAAGTTTATTTGGTTTAATGCAGTTATTATAAAATAAAGCGTTTCTGTACCTAGATCTTCTATTTTGTCCTGACCAATTATTTCAACCAATCTAAGCAAAACCATTCCTACATCCTCGTTATTTATTAAAACTTGTATGTCTACAGGAACATTTGGGTTTTCTTCATAAAGACCAAGATATTTTTTTTGTATACTGACTTCATCGTATCTTAAAGAGTCTAAAAGCATTTTATCTTTATTAGAAAAAATGTAGTTTTTATTAGATTTAGTTTTTTTTAATATATCATTTAAATCCTTGGAGGTTTTATCCAAATTGGTACTGTTTTTGAAATAGTTTATCAATTTTGATTGATGAATTATTTTATTATTAAACTTAATATTTTTAGGAGATGTTTCGTCTGGAATTAAATTGTCATTATAAAAAGTCGTAAATTCGGAAGGTATATTGTTCTTATTCATTACTTTTAAAATCTCAGAAAGCTCAAAATTAAATGCGTTTTCAATTTCATCTTTCGTAAAGGATTTTTTTAATTTCTCAGCAAGATTCAATCTTGCTCTAGTGTCATAAGTTAAAAGCAATCTCTGATATAATAAAGCTCTACCTTTCACGCTAGGTATTTTATTATAAATCTCATTTACTGACATAAGCTGTTCCAAACTAAAGTTGTATCTTTTATATAAATTTAGAAGATCTTTTTCGGAATAATTTTTTTGATGGGTTGCTTGTTCTATAGTTTTTACTTTTTCATCGTCATCCAAATTAACTTCATCAATTTTTTGCAATAAATTTCTTGAAGATAAATACTTCCAAATAAAATCAGGAGTATTTTCATCAGGTATAAAATTAAATTCTTTTGAAGCTAAACGAGATAGGTGAAAATCTAGCACTGATTTATTTGATATATTTGCTGTATAAGTACTGTTGTATCCCATCAAATAATTAAAATTTTTATCAAATAAAGGATCTTTAAATCCTAATTCAACTTTTAAATCATAGATTAACTGTGCATCATCTAACTTTTTATTATTAATTAAACAGTAAATTTTAAACTTATCTAAATAATCGTTAAAATTAGAGACAACAATATTGTCAAATAGCTCACAAGACTTATTTAATTCATTATTTATTAAATAATAATTTATATAATTTTCGATGAGTTTATCAATATTTGGAGCGTTTTGGTTTACCAACAAGTAAGTTTTCATTAATTTAAAATCTTTTTTTTTAAGTAAAAAATTATTTTTTATTTCTATAAATTCCTCATTAGTTATCTTATTTGTTGGGAAGTAAGAGTTAGTTAGTAATGCAATCTCAAGAATATTCATGGCATCATCAGATAATTCTTTATTAAAGATTTTTTTTATTAAATTTTTTAATTGATCACCATCTGAATATTTCCACATATCAATATTAAGATTATTTTCTTGAGGATCATATAGGCCTATTAAATTTATACTTGATAAAATTAAATTATCGTCAGCAAAAATTATTTGGTTTGAATTTATAATATTCTCATTTGAATCAATATTTAAGAGTTCTGTTTCTTCAATATTGTCTTTAGGCTCTCCCTCATTATTATTTTTAATATCCCAAATATCAACTGGTTCATTAGAAAATGAAAAATTATTAAAAAATAAAAAGATAAAAAAAAATAAAAAACTATTTAATAATTTTAAATTTATCATTAGGTATTTGTTTTTCAATTAATTTCATTGGCTTAGGAAAATTAATCTTGTCTATTAAAATTATTGAAATGGTGATTAAGGAAATGATAATAATTATTCCTATTAGGATTTTAGCCATAGACGTGACGCCGCTAGGTCTTGTTTTTTTGTAAAATTCCATATAAATTAAATATTTTCAAAATAAGACATATTTGTGTTTTTTCAACTTAGAACTAATGAAATTTAAAAAAAAAATTATACTAATAGGCATGATGGGATCTGGAAAATCTACGATTGGCAAAATATTAGCAAATAAGCTTGGGGTTGATTTCATTGATATTGATAGGAAAATTGAAATTTCAGAGAAGATGCAAATTAATACAATTTTTGAAAAAAAAGGTGAGAACTATTTTAGAAAAATTGAGGAAACTTTGACACTAAGTGAATTAGAAGGAAATTTTAAAATAATATCTTTAGGTGGTGGAGGCTTTATAAATGAAAATATAAGAAGAGCAGTATTGAAAAAAACCTTATCATTCTGGCTACAATGGAACAATGAAACCCTGGTAGATAGAATATATAAAAGCAAAAAAAGACCAAAAATTCAAGGTTTGTCAAAAAAAGATATAGACAGGATGATTGCTTCTAGATCTTCACATTATAAAATGGCAAGCTATAAAATATTTTGTGAGGATTTAGATAAATCGCAAATAATTAAAAAAATAATTGAGTTATATGAAAGTAAAAAAAATTAACATAAAAACAAAACAAAAAAACTACTCTATTTATATAGGTAATAATATTTTAAATAAAATTAATTACTTTCTTAAAAGAGAAAAAATTACATTTGGTAAATGCTTGATAGTTGCAGATTCAAATGTACAAAAAAAATACATAAAAAAACTCAAGGATACAATAAATTGTAAAGATAAGTATTTATTAAAAATAAAGACTTCTGAAAAAGCTAAAAGTTTTAATAATGTAAATTTGATAACCGATGAACTTTTAAAAAAAAAATTTTCAAGGAGTGATTGTTTAATTGCAGTTGGTGGAGGAATATTAGGTGACTTATCTAGTTTCTCGGCCAGTATATTCAAAAGAGGTATGAAGTTTATAAATGTGCCTACAACTTTACTTGCACAAGTTGACGCAAGTGTAGGAGGTAAAACAGGAATAAATCATAAATTTTACGGAAAAAATTTAATAGGAACTTTTTATCAACCATATCTTGTTTTATCAGACACAAATTTATTAAAAACATTAAAAAAAAAAGAAATTATTTGTGGTTATGCTGAAATTTTAAAACATGTAATTATATCTAGTAAAATAGCTTTTAATTATCTGAATAGATATTCAAAAAAAATTTTAGAGTTAAGAAAAAACTATATTGATAAAGCAGTGTCGGATAGCTGTAATATTAAAAAAATTATAGTTGAAAAGGATGAAGACGAAAAAAATTTAAGAAAAGTTCTTAATTTTGGGCATACTTTCGGGCATGCATATGAAGCAGCTAAAGGTTATACTGGAAAATTAAGTCATGGTGAAAGTGTTATTTTAGGAATGAAGAGTGCAATTAAGTTCAGTCTAAAAAATAAAATATTAAAAAAAAAATCTTATGATTTAATCAATGATCATATTAATAATGTTAACCTTGGATTAAAATTAAATAAATTGTTTAAAAAGAGAGAAATTCCTAAAATTGTTGAATATATGGAAAATGATAAAAAAAATAATTCTAAAAAAATTAATTTAATTCTTCTCAAAGATATTGGAAAACCATTGTTAAATAATTTTTATACCAAAGAAAAAATTAATGATTTTCTTCGTGAAGAGTTAATTAATCTTTAATTGTATTGAATGAATATGTTCTCTTAGCTCTAATTTAATGATTTTATAAATTAATTTTGAACTTTCTAACTTGCTAAGATGTTTTAACATATTAGATTTTATAATAACTTTTAAATGATATTTACCAAATTTGTGACTTGCGTGTCTTATATGCATTGAAGTCTTATCGATTATTATTAATTCATCTACTTGTAATTTGTGAAGAATTTTTTTTCTGACGATTTTTATTAAATTTTTTATTTCCATGATATAAAATCATAATATATGAAAATTATTTGTGATTGGAATAAATGTGATCAAGAAGGTGAGTATAAAGCACCTGTGGAAAAAGATAATAGTAAAAAGCACAGATTATTGTGCTTGGAACATGTTAAGGAATTTAACAAAAACTGGAATTATTTCAGAGGAATGAATGATAATCAAATATATGATTTTTTAAGATCAGATCTTACCTGGCATAAACCAACCCAGAGTTTTAGTTCAAATGACAATTTTTTTAAAATATTATGGAATAACGCTTTAAAAGACGAGCTAAGAAATAATACAGCACAACCAGATTTTGACGTTATGTTTCAGTTTAAGTTTGATCAAAACGATTTAAAAGCTTTTAATATCCTGGGTGTGACAGTAGGTGCAAAATGGGAAAAAATACAAATTAAATTTAAAAAACTTGTCAAAAAATTTCACCCTGATATGAATTTAGGAAATAAAAAATTTGAAGATAAACTTAAAGTTATAACTTTGGCATATACTCAATTGAAGACAACTTATAGGGAGAGAATTGTTAAAAAATATTAATCTTAAACCTGATATTAAAGTATCAATTAAACAGAATTTTGGTTTAGATTCTGAGATGGAGGTTGACGCATTCTCAGAAAAAAGTGATTTAGTTCCAGATATAGATAAAGACTATATTTTTGATAAAGATACAACTCTAGCTGTGTTGAGCGGTTTTTTACATAACAAAAAAGTTATAATTCATGGTTATCATGGTACTGGAAAAAGTTCACATATTACTCAGATTGCTGCGAGACTTAACTGGCCTTGTGTTAGAATTAATTTGGACTCACACATAAGTAGGATTGATTTAATTGGTAAGGATGCGATTACCTTAAAAGATGGTAAACAAATAACAGAATTTAAAGAGGGTATTTTACCATGGGCGTTTCAAAATCCAGTTGCTCTTGTCTTTGACGAATATGATGCTGGAAGAAGTGATGTTATGTTTGTTTTACAAAGAATTTTAGAAAGCGATGGCTATTTTACTTTGTTGGACAGAAATAAAATAGTCAAACAAAATAACTATTTTAGATTATTTGCAACAGCAAATACTATCGGACTTGGTGATACAACTGGGTTATACACAGGTACTCAACAAATTAATCAAGCGCAACTAGATAGATGGGAAATTGTAACGGCTTTAAATTATTTAGAATTTGATAAGGAAATGAAAATTATCTTGTCTAAGAATAAACAAATGAATAACGATAATGGAAAAGAAAAAATTTCTAATATGATAAAGGTTGCATCACTAACAAGAAAAGGATTTATAACAGGGGATATTTCTACTGTTATGAGTCCTAGAACAGTACTTAACTGGTGTGGTAATTCAGAAATATTTAAAGATGTTGGATATGCTTTTAGAGTAACCTTTTTAAACAAATGTGATAATGCTGAAAAAAATATTATTGCGGAATATTATCAAAGATGCTTTGGGGAGGAATTACCAGAGTCTTTAATTAATGTTCAGATTAAATGATAAAAGAAGAAGATTTAAAAGAAAAAATAAAACAAGCAATATGTGGAAGTTTTAATGCATTGTCATTGAACTTAAAAAATTTAAAGGAAAAACAAAAAAATTTTGAATTAAATCAAGCTTTATTTAATTTTGAAAATATCAATCAAGAAGAATTTAATAAAATTAGAGCTAAATCAGACTCTGAAGCTCTAAAGTTGAGATATTCAAATCAAGAAGTTTTCAAGAGACAAGAGCCGGTTAATAAAATTGAGAGATCAATTTATAAAATCTCGGAAAAAGTAAGGTATGAAATGATTGGGTTTAAAAAGTTCAATGGAATAAAAAAAAATTTGAAGTCTTATTACCAAAAAAAAATATTGTTAATTAGTTCTAACAAGGACGAAAAAAATAGTAATATAAAGGTAAATTTAGCATTTGAGATATATATGTTGAAAAATTTTCTTCAAATAGATTTGGATAATGAAATTGATGAAATATTAAAACCATGGAAAAAAATATTTGACAGTGTTTTAACAGATCAAAAAAAATTTCTGATTGACAATATTTATAATCAGGAAGTTTATAATACAAAGTTTTCTGAGATTATAAAGAAAATGGAAATCTTGGATGATAAAGATACAACAGAAAAAGAGGACGAGAAAGAGAAAAAAAGTAGTGAAGAAAATTCTAGTAATGACAACGATAATAATAATGAAGAAAAAAAAGAAAGCCTGGAACCTCAAAAAGAGGTAATTACTGACGATTTTGATGTATCTGAATTTAGGATGAGCGAAGAAGTATCAGACCAAGAAAATGATGAAGAATTTTCGGAAAACATATCCCAAAAATTAAACTTAGCAAATGACGAGAGAGAATATAAAATATTTACAACTGAATTTGATGAAATTGTGAAGGCTGAAAATTTAGAAAAATCTGAGGAAATATTGAAACTAAGAAAAAATTTAGATCAGCAATTAAATAGTTTTAGGGATGTCGTTACAAAACTTGCAAATAAATTACAAAGACAGTTATTGGCTAAACAGAATAGATCTTGGGAATTTGATCTTGAAGAGGGGCTTTTGGATAGTTCGAAATTGAATAGAGTTGTGATTGATCCATATAATTCCTTATCATTTAAAAAAGAGAGAGATTTAGAATTTAAAGATACTGTTGTAACTCTACTTATAGACAATTCTGGGTCAATGAGAGGTAGACCAATAACCATAGCTGCAATGTGCGCAGATATATTATCACGAACACTTGAGAGATGTTCCGTAAAAGTAGAAATATTAGGTTTCACCACAAAAAATTGGAAAGGAGGACAAAGTAGAGAAAAGTGGAATAAAGAAGGTAAAAAGAAAAAACCAGGAAGGCTAAATGACTTGAGACACATTATATATAAATCTGCAGATTCTCAATGGAGACAATCTAAAAATAATTTAGGTCTGATGTTAAAAGAAGGTTTATTGAAGGAGAATATAGATGGAGAAGCAATATCTTGGTCATATAATAGATTAAAAAAACGAAACGAGGAAAGAAAAATTTTAATGGTTATATCCGATGGTGCACCTGTAGATGACTCATCTCTTTCAGTTAATTCAGGGGATTTTTTAGAAAAACATCTAAAAAAACTTGTTCATTTCATTGAAAACAAAAAAGATATTGAAATTTTAGCAATTGGTATTGGTCATGATGTATCCAGATATTATAAAAAAGCAATTAAGATAAGTGATGTTCAAGAATTAGGTGACGTTATGATTAATCAGCTTAGTGGCTTATTTGAAAATAACAAAAGATTAAATCTTAATTAAATCTTTATTTAGCCATTTTATATTAATTTCAGCTCCAGATCTAGTTTCTGAATTTCTAAATATTAATTTTGCATTATTTTTTTCTAAAAGAGTTTTACCTATAAAAATTCCGAGTCCTAGACCAGATTTTTTTGATTTTTCATGTTCTGTAAACTTTATATAAGGCTCTCCAATTCTATTTAATATTTCCTTAGGAAATCCGTCACCATCGTCTTCAATTATAATTTCAGAGTATTCACTATTACTTATTATTGATATATAAATTTTATTTTTAGAAAACTTATTAGCATTTCCAATAAAATTTCTTAAACCGTAGACTAACTCTATTGATTTGGTTATTGGAAATGGATTCGAGTCCTGTTCTAAATTAATAATAAATTTTTTTTTTGAAATTTCTTCAAAAGACTTAATTATTTGGTCAATGTGATTTACTAAACTTAAATCCATATCAATAAAATCATCATCTATTGAGGGATTAATTGTTAATTTTTTAAGAATTTTATTACATCTTTCGACTTGGCTTACAAGAAGTTCAATATCCTTATTATATAAATTATTATTTCCAAGCTGCTGTAACAATTCCTGTGAAATAATTTTTATTGTTGATAATGGTGTTCCGAGTGAATGTGCGGCTGCAGCTGCTTGACCACCTAAAGATACTAGTTCCTGTTCTTTGGATATGACCTCTTGAATCTTATCAAGGGCATTTTTTCTTATTCTATTTTCTTTTCCGAAAGATATTGCAAAATAATTTAGAAATATTAGTGCTATGACAAGTCCAACTGGTATGGAATAGTAATAATAATAACTTAATTTGTAATCATTTAATGGAGAGGGAAGCTCATAATGATAAACTGTCAAAGTAAATATAGAAATTATAGTTATTAAAATTAATACTAGATTTGTTTTTATATCTAGGTTTGATGAGGCAAAAACACTTGGTATTATTAAAAATATTGAAAAAGGATTTAAAATTCCGCCGCTTAAATATAGTAGGAGACTTAATTGAAGAATATCAATTGTCAAAAAGTAAAAAGCATCTTGGTTTGATATTTGTCTCTGTTTAATTACATAGAATAAAAATATGTTACTAAAAGCACCTATAATAACAATTAAATTTGCAGAAATAAAATCAAATTCAAATTTAAAATAAAAGGCTACTAAATTTATAGTAATAAATTGTCCTATAATACCTATCCATCTTAAATTTATGTATGTAGATTTATTTAAAAAATAATTGTTAGAAGCCTGTAAAAACTTCATTTTAAATATCTAAATTTAATACATTAATTGCATTCTCAACTATAAAATCTTTTCTTGGACCAACTTCACTACCCATTAATGTACGAATTAGTTCGCTATCTTTTTTTCCACCAGAATATTGTACTTGAAGCAAATTTCTACTATCAGGATTTAGAGTTGTATTCCAAAGCTCATCGGGATTCATTTCTCCTAGACCCTTAAATCTTTGTATTGATAATTTTGACTTTTCCTCGTTATAAATTTTAAAAAATTCCTTTGAATTTTTTTTTGTTTTACTTAATTCTTTTGAATTTTTTATTATATATTTTTCTAAATCTAATTCATCTTTCAGATATATTACTTTAGATCCTTTATTAATTTTAAAAAGTGGAGGCTGAGCGAGAAATATATGCCCATTATCAATTAATTTATGAAAAGGCTTATTATTAAAAAATGTTAATAGTAAGGCCCTAATATGAGACCCGTCAACATCTGCGTCTGTCATTATAATAATTTTTCCATATCTTAAATCATTCAAATCTATTTCTTCATCATTTGGATTTAAACCTAGGGCATTAATTAGAGTAACAATTTCATTTGAAGAAATCATTTTAGATAATGCCTTGGTTTTAAAATTTTTTCCATTTGCTTCTAAATTACTATTTTTTGACTTTTCGTTATTTTCAATATACGTGTTTAATATTTTACCTCTTAAAGGAAGGACAGCTTGAAACTCTCTATTTCTTCCCTGTTTAGCTGATCCTCCGGCAGAGTCTCCCTCAACAATAAATAGCTCTGTTCCATCTTGCTTAGAAATTTGGCAATCAGCTAATTTTCCAGGCAAACCAGTCAACTCTAATGCACCTTTCCTTCTAACGTTTTCTCTAGCTTTTCTTGCAACATCTCTTGCTAAAGCTGCTTGTATTATTTTAGCAAGAATAATTTTAGAAACTGAAGGGTTTTGATCAAACCAAACTGATAATTTCTCATTAACTATATTTTCTACATTATTTCTTACTTCGGAAGAAACTAATTTATCTTTGGTCTGAGACGAAAATTTAGGGTCTGGAATTTTAATTGACAGAACGCATGTTAATCCCTCTTTAATGTCATCACCTGATATTGAAAGTTTATTTTTTTTTAAAAGATTATTCTCATTTGCATACTTATTAATTACCCTGGTCAATGCACTTCTGAAACCAAGCAAATGTGTTCCACCGTCTTTCTGATAAATATTATTTGTATATGGGTAAACATCCTCTGAATAGGAGGCATTCCATTCGAGTGAGCATTCTAGTTCTAAGTTAGAGTTTTTCCCATCAATAAAAATTGGTTTTTTAAATAAGTTATTGTCACTTTTATTTTTTAATTTTTCTTTCTTTTCATTAAGAAATTCAACAAATTGAATTAATCCTCCAGTAAAATTAAATTTTTGAAATTTTTCTTTTTTTAAAGTTTTGTCGCATAATGAAATAACAATACCTTTGTTTAAAAAAGCTAATTCTCTTAATTTTTTTTGAATTATATTAAAATTAAATTTAACACTTGAAAATATATCTTTAGAGGGAAAAAACGTTATTTCTGTTCCAGAGTTTTTGGATTTTCCTACTGATTTTAAAGGGGATATTGTTGTTCCATTTTTAAATTCTATTAAGAATTTTTTTCCATCCCTGGAAATTGTTAATATTAGCAATTCTGATAATGCGTTTACAACAGACACTCCAACTCCGTGAAGTCCTCCCGAAACTTTATAAGATTCGTGATCGAATTTTCCACCAGCATGCAATTGGGTCATGATGACTTCAGCAGCAGAAGTTTTCTCAGTTTTATGAAAATCGACTGGTATACCTCTTCCGTCATCTTTAATTGTAATAGAACCATCCAGATTCATAATTACATCTATATTTTTACAATACCCAGCAAGTGCTTCATCAATTGAATTATCTACTACCTCGTAAATCATGTGATGGAGGCCCGTACCGTCGTCAGTATCGCCTATGTACATTCCTGGTCTTTTACGTACAGCCTCCAAACCTTTTAAAACTTTTATAGAGTCAGCTTTGTAATTATTTTTATGCATTTTTATGAATTGGAATGAATTTTTATAACATTTTTCTTTACAATTATGAAATCAAACCAAATTAGAGTGCTCTAGAAATATTGAATATCAATATAAATAGGTCAAAAAATTATTATTATGAGCTATAAATTATTATTTTAAATTTTAAGGCTATAAATCGTAATTTTCCTCCTTCATGAGAGATTTATTAATGTATAAAGCATCAAGCCATTTGATTCTAAAATTATTAGCAAAGTTAGGGGAAGATATGCTAAAAAGTTCAAAACCTTGATTATTTAGTACTTTCTCATATTTATAAAATGAGTTTTTTTTTTCGTAATATTCTACAAAAATTATTTCTATTTCTATTAAATATACTTTCTTTGCAAGCGTTTCTAGTCCACCTAGGATAACATTTTCTTCATATCCCTGGGTATCTATTTTTAATAAATCTATATGATTTATTTTGTTTTCTTTTACATAATTGTCTAATTTGTCAATTTTAATTTCCTCTTTATCGATCATTTTTAATTTTTTACTAAAATTAGATTTTATGTTTACATTCAAAATGCTTGAAGACGCATCATCGTTGCATATATTTATTAATTTTTTCTCCTTTATATCACCAAGTCCATAATTATTTAAAACTATATTATTACTTTTTAAATTTTGAAGTTTATTAAAACACTTAGTTTGTGGCTCAAATGAATGAATCAAAGGTTTATTAAATATTTTTTTAAACCTTACAATTGTTTCCCCTTCGTGGGCACCCACATCAAAAATTATAGGGTCATCCTTGGTAATTAAAGATTTAATTGTGTCATCAAGTGTTCTATAGATTTTTTTGAAATTTTTTTTTTTTATTACAGCATAACCTAAAAAATTTAAGATATTTTGGATCAGTTTTTTCACAATTTTTTATGACAATTTTAATTTACATTTTAACGTTTATTTTTCTTTTCTAAAGATAAAAATGGCGGAGAGAATGGGATTCGAACCCATGAAAGAGTTTCCCCTTTACACGCTTTCCAAGCGTGCGCCTTCAACCACTCGGCCACCTCTCCTCAAA
>MDTB01221017.1_pt1 | contig 69960 bp, 71 predicted proteins | sample 811161 | NCBI WGS metagenome assembly MDTB01 (sample SAMN05326650, study PRJNA326480) | marine metagenome | isolation source: seawater | place: Mediterranean Sea | collected 2009
AAATGCATGATGCTTTTATAACAATCGAATTTGAATTGAGTTTTTTTTGAATTACTTTTGTTGTTGTTTATAGAGAAAAGATAAGAGGGGACTTGTGTCCCCTCTTTTTATTAAAATTACTGATGACAACACTTGTTCAAAAACTTTCGGCTGAACTGGAGCTCATAATGAATGAGTCTCCCGAATTGTTTTTGGTCGATTTAATCGTGACCGGATTTTCAGGAAACCAGCGTGTTTTAGTATTGATTGACGGTGATGCAGGTCTTCCTATCGAAACATGTTCATTGATCAGTAGAAAACTCTCAAAGAGGCTTGAAGAAGAAGACCTTATTGAAGGAGCATTCAATCTTGAAGTATCTTCTCCAGGGATCGATAGGCCACTTTCTCTGCCGCGGCAATTTAAGAGTAATATTGGCCGACAATTGAAAATAGAAACTTTAGAAGGGGAAATATTTGAAGGGAAGTTAAAAGAAATTGAAGAACAAACCATTGTACTATCTTTGAAGGAGCGAGACGAAACCATGTTATTAGATAAAATAAAAAAAGCGAAAGTATTAATATCATTTAATTAGAAAATGGAAGCAGAAATATTAATTGATTCATTTGCCGATTTTGCCAGAAATAAAAATATAGATCGGCCAACCATGATTAGGATCCTAGAAGATGTATTCAGGACGATGATTAGGAAAAAATATAAAGTTGATGATAATTTTGACATCATCATCAATACAGACAAAGGAGATCTTGAAATTTGGAGATTTCGAGAAATCGTCGATGATAATTCTGAGGATATATGGGATCATGATAAAATCTGTTTGACGGACGCAAGAAAGATTGAACCAGATTTTGAAATTGGAGAAGAGGTAGCTGAAGAAATCAGGCTCATAGATTTCGGTCGAAGAGCGGTAATGACTGCGCGCCAAACATTAATTCAAAAAATTAAAGATTTAGAAAAGGACATACTTTTCCAAAAATACAAAGAACTGGTTGGAGAAATAATTACAGGTGAAGTATACCAGACCATGAGTAGAGAAGTATTGCTTATTGATGCTGAGGGCAATGAACTTAACATACCCAAGTCGGATCAAATCCCTAAAGACCGTTACCGAAAAGGAGACTCAGCCCGTGCCATTGTACATCGTGTCGAAATGCATAATGGAAATCCAAGAATTATCTTATCGAGAACCTCTCCTACGTTTTTGGAAAGATTGTTTGAAAGTGAAGTACCCGAAGTTTATGATGGGCTGATTACAATTAAAAAAGTAGTCAGAGAGCCAGGCGAAAGAGCCAAGGTATCTGTAGAGTCTTATGATGACCGAATAGATCCAGTAGGAGCTTGTGTAGGGATGAAAGGCTCACGTATTCACTCCATTGTGAGAGAATTACAAAATGAAAATATTGATGTAATTAACTTTACAGATAATCTTGAATTATACATTTCAAGAGCCTTAAGTCCGGCCAAAATTTTGAGTATGAAAATAGATGAGCCTCAAAAGCGAGTTTTTGTTTATCTCAAGCCAGATCAAGTATCTTTGGCTATAGGGAAAGGAGGTCAAAATATTAAATTAGCCAGCCGTTTAGTGGAATATGAAATAGATGTTTTTAGAGAACTTGGCGCTGTAGAAGATGAGGATGTTGATTTGGATGAGTTTTCAGATGAAATTGAGAGCTGGGTCATTGATGAGTTGAAAAAAATAGGGTTAGATACTGCTAAAAGTGTTTTGAGATTGGGTCGTGAAGATATGGTCAGAAGAACCGATCTCGAAGAAGAAACGGTTGATAATGTGTTGAGGGTACTTTCCCAAGAATTTGAATAAAAATTAAGAAGCAGACGATAGATGCATAGACTGAGTCAAGTTGCCAGAAAACTAAACGTAGGGAGTACTACCATACTCGATTTCCTTAATGCTAAAGGACACGAGGTAGATAGTAGCCCTAATTCTAAAATAACAGATGAACAATTTGAGCTGTTATCTCAGGAATATGCCTCTTCGATTATAGACAAGGAGGAAGCTTCTAGTTTGACCATTGGTAGTAAACATTCTGAAGACCTGGTCATCAAAGAGTCTAGTCTTTCAGTGGAAAACCCGGCAAAAGAAGAAGACCATATTTTAATCACGGACAATAAAATAAAAGCGCCTCAGGAAGAAGCTCCTAAAAAGACAGATGAACTTATCTCGAAACCTAAACTAGAAGGCACCAAATTAGTAGGTAAAATTGACCTTGAGTCCAATAAAATTGGGGCTAAGAAGATTGAAAAAGAAGAGGAAATTAAGGAGACACTGCCCGTTGAAGAGGCTCAAAAGCCTGAAGAAGTTGTGAAGCCAGAGCTCGAAGCGCCTGTGATTGACTTGTCCATGGAGCCAGCAACAGAAGTAGCTGCTAAGGATCAGGAAATTGGTGAAGTTTCTGATAAGACTTCGGAGTCCCTGGTAGATACCGAGGATTCAGTTACACCCGTTCGGGAATTTCAGAAGCTAGTAGACCCATTACCGCCAAAAATTGAAGTTATTGAAAAGGGAGTTTCCCAAAAAGGAGAAACGATAAAGGCTAAAGCAGATTCCTTAAAGGGTCTTAAGGTTTTGGGTAAAATTGAATTGCCTACTGAAAAGAAAAAACCTATTGCTTCTTCGGATGAGCATAAGGATCGAAAGAAACGGCTACGAAAAAGGATTCAGTCCAGTACGTCGCCCAGCCAGCGACCTCCCTTAGGACAAAAACCAAGGGGAGCCCGCGATGCCGGTAGAACCATTGGTAAGGATATTAAAAAGACCGAGGAGCTCACGGATAAGGAAATTCAAGATAAAATTAAAGCAACGCTTGCCAAACTCAGTGGAGGAGGGAACAAAGCGGCAACTGCCAATCGATCGAAGTACAGAAAAGATAAACGATCTGCAAAAGCCGAGGCAGTGGAAGAACAGATCATTCAAGAGGCTGAGGATGCTAAAACACTTAAGCTAACTGAGTTTATTTCGGCCAATGATTTGGCATCATTGATGGATGCGTCAGTCAATGACGTGATTTCATCTTGTATGAATTTAGGACTGTTTGTTTCCATCAATCAGCGGTTAGATGCAGAGACCATTACGGTCATTGCAGATGAATTTGGATTCGATGTGACCTTTACGACTACAGAAGAGGGGATTGATATTGTTGAAGAGCAAGACATCGCTGAAAATTTGATAGATCGCGCACCCATCGTTACCATCATGGGACATGTCGATCATGGTAAGACTTCTTTGCTGGATTACATTAGAGAATCTAAGGTCACAGAAGGCGAAGCTGGAGGGATCACACAACATATTGGGGCTTACAATGTGATGACCAACCAAGGTAAAAAAATTGCATTTCTAGACACACCAGGTCACGAGGCTTTTACAGCGATGCGTGCTCGAGGAGCAAAAATTACAGATATTGTTATCGTTGTGATTGCGGCTGACGATGCCGTAATGCCTCAAACGAAAGAAGCTTTAAATCACGCCCAGGTAGCAGGCGTACCGATCGTCATTGCGATCAATAAGATTGACAGACCCACTGCCAATGTAGATAAGATTAAGGAAGAACTTTCATCCATTAATATTTTGGTGGAAGACTGGGGAGGAAAATATCAATGTCAAGCACTATCTGCAAAAACGGGAGAAGGGATTGATGAATTATTGGAAAAGGTATTGCTAGAGGCAGATTTGTTGGAGTTAAAAGCAAATCCAGACAAATCAGCGGTTGGCAGTGTCATTGAGGCAAGTTTGGACAAAGGACGTGGCTATGTGACCACGTTGATGGTTCAGGCCGGTACCTTACGCATCGGAGATGTGATGTTGGCGGGTTCTTATTTTGGAAAGGTGAAAGCCATGTTTGATCACCGAGGAAAGAAATTAAAGGAAGTGGGTCCAGCGACTCCAACGGTTGTACTTGGACTTGATGGAGCCCCCCAAGCAGGAGATAAGTTCAATGTAATGGAATCGGATCGTGAGGCAAGAGAAATTGCCAATAAGCGAGAAGTCATTCAGCGTGAGCAATCGGTTAGAGCTAAAAAGCACATTACTCTGGATGAAATCGGAAGAAGATTGGCTATTGGCTCATTTAAAGAACTTAATATAATAGTAAAAGGAGATGTGGACGGCTCCATAGAGGCCTTGGCAGATTCGTTATTAAAATTATCTACAGCGGAAGTACAGGTGAACATCATCCATAAAGGAGTGGGTCAAATCTCGGAATCGGATGTGCTTTTGGCCTCTGCCTCTGACGCGGTGATTGTGGGTTTCCAAGTACGACCATCTAGCTCGGCTAGAAAAATTGCGGAGAATGAAGAAATTGAGATCAGATTGTATTCAATTATTTATGATGCCATCAACGACGTTAGAGATGCCATGGAAGGCATGTTGGCACCGACTGTTGAGGAATTTATAACAGGAAATATTGAGATTCGTGAAGTATTTAAGATTTCTAAAGTGGGAACGGTAGCAGGTTGCTTTGTGACAGATGGATTTGTGAAGCGGAGCAATCAGGTCAGGTTGATTCGAGAGGGGATAGTTACCTATTCAGGTCATATCAATCAACTTAAACGTTTTAAAGAAGATATGCAAGAAGTGAAGAAAAATTACGAATGTGGTATCAGCATCAAAAACTTTAATGACATTAAGGTGGGAGATATCATTGAGGGCTTTGAAGAACGCGAAATTAAACGAACGCTTTAATTTAAACACAAAAAAAAGGTAAGTATTAACTTACCTTTTTTTATGACTTTTTTGAGCTTTATTTAAAGACCAAAAGCTGCTTTAACCTTTTCGACATAGTCTAGCTTTTCCCAAGTAAACGTTTCTACCTCATGGGTAATATCCTGATTGGCAGATTTGAATGACAAGGTTTTTATTTCAGATTTTCTGCCCATATGGCCGTATGCTGCAGTTTCTGAGTAAATTGGGGTTCTGAGTTTCAATCTTCGCTCAATGGCCATAGGGCGCATGTCGAATAACTTTTCTATTTTCTTGGCAATTTCTCCATCTGTAACATCCACATTGGCAGTTTCATAGGTATTCACGTAAATCCCCATGGGCTCTACCACCCCAATGGCATAAGAAACTTGCACCAATACTTCATCACAAATACCTGCAGCAACCAGATTTTTAGCAATGTGCCTTGTAGCATATGCCGCAGATCGATCTACTTTAGAGGGATCTTTTCCAGAGAAAGCGCCACCACCATGTGCGCCTTTGCCCCCATAGGTATCCACAATAATTTTTCTTCCGGTCAAACCAGTATCTCCATGAGGCCCCCCAATTACGAACTTACCAGTAGGGTTGATGTGATAGGCAATGTCATCATTAAATAAACTTTGTAGTTTAGTACTTAGTCCTTTTTTTAATCTTGGGATCAGGATATCAACGATATCGGTCTTTATTTTAGCCAACATTTTGGTATCATCGGCATCAAATTCATCATGCTGAGTAGAAACCACAATGGCGGTTATCTTCTGGGGTTTGTTATCATCACCGTATTCAATTGTCACCTGTGATTTGGCATCGGGGCGTAAATATTTTATCTCATTATTTTCCCTTCGTAAAGCTGTAAGCTCTATGAGAATTCTATGAGAAAGGTCTAATGCCAAAGGCATTAAATTTTCTGTTTCCTTGGTTGCATATCCAAACATCATACCCTGATCTCCTGCACCTTGTTCTTCAGGAATGGCACGATCTATCCCTCTATTGATGTCTGCTGATTGCTCATGAATGGCAGAAATAACCGCACAAGACTTGGAGTCAAATTGATATTCACTTTTGGTATATCCGATTTTTTCAATAACATTTCTGGAGATTTCTTGAATGTCTAGGTAGGCGCTAGATTTAACTTCTCCAGCCAGCATAACCAAACCTGTGGTGACGAGGGTTTCACAAGCTACTTTGGAGTCCTTGTCAAAAGCTAGAAAATGGTCAATCAATGCATCTGATATTTGATCTGCTACTTTATCTGGATGCCCTTCAGAAACAGATTCGGAAGTAAATAAATATGCCATAAATTTAGAAGATTAAAGATATGTGCGAAATTAGTTTTTTTTCTTTAGAAATTCATGTACCAATTTTTTTAATAAATACCCATTGAAAAAATACAGGGGATTTTATCCATTTTAAAGTCTTCCTTTTTCCAAATACTTATTTTCTTAGAACGTGTGCGTTGTTCTTTACCGGTCAGGTCTGCTCCGATGGCCAATACAATATCTGGCTTGAGGACCTTGCATAGTGCAGTCAACAATTGTTGATTCCGATAAGGGGTTTCCATGAAAACTTGACTGTAGCCACTGCTCAAGGCAGTCTGTTCCATGGTTCTGATTTTTTTTTCACGAAGTACGGGATCAATGGGAAGATACCCATGAAAGGTGAATTGTTGTCCATTGAGACCACTGGAGATGAGCCCTAAAATGATCGATGAAGTACCTTCCAAGCACACCACTTCAATGTCTTGCTGATGGGCATATTTTACCGCAAGATTACCCGGATCAGCAATGGCGGGTAGACCCGCTTCTGAGAGGATGCCCATATTTACTCCAGCCAATAAGGGCTTAAATAGCGCAGGGAGTGCCTGTTCATCAAAACGTTTATCCATAGGGTCAAAATGGATTGTTTCTATATCCAGCCCCAATTGAAGTGAAGAGAGATACCTTCGGGCCGTACGGATGTTTTCAACCAAATAGTAAGTAGTCGTTTGAATCACATTTTTTACGGCATTGGTAATGTTGTCTCCATTATTTGTACTTGATAAATAGGTGGGGATTAAATATAATTTACCTTTTTCCATATTTTATAAATTGCTTGATTAGGGCTAAGAGTTGTGCAGGTTGCTCCGCGTGAACCCAATGACCTGCCTTTTTTATGGTTATTAAAACGGCATCTGGGAAATGTTTTTTTAATAGTGGCTCATCCTCATTTAATATATAGTCCGACTGAGCCCCTCGAATAAACATCACTTTGCCAGAGAAGACAGCATGGGATAAAAGGGGCGCTCCAATGGCCTGTATATTATCTTCGATGGCTTTCCAGTTTATTTTCCAGTAAAATAATCCTTCAGGGTTTCGACTTAAATTTTTTAAGATAAACTGTCTGATCCCAGCATTATTTATGGTTACCGAAAGTAGATCATCGGCCTCCTTTCGGGTATTTATTTCATGAAGGGTTAAAGAATGAACGCCTTTTAAGATATTTTGATGGCGGGGGGGATACCTTTTAGGTGCAATGTCTACAATGATTAGCTTGATGATTTTCTCAGGATATTGAATGGCAAAATTCATAGCGGTTTTGCCACCCATAGAATGACCCAATAGGGAGTATTTTTCTATCTGTTCATCATCTAATAACTCCTTGAGATCATCGGTCATGACTTGGTAATTGAAGTCATCACTGTGCGGAGATAAGCCGTGATTTCTTTGGTCTACTAAATAAACCTCGAACGTACTCATCAAGTGGTTGGCTAAGGTTTTCCAGTTATCCGAAGAGCCAAAGACGCCATGCAAAATAATCAGAGGTGGACCTGATCCGAATTTTTTGAAATGAAGTTTCATTGGAGTTGTCTTTTATACATTTGAATGGTATTTTCGATGCCATAATACAAGGCGTCGCAAAACAGTGCATGTCCGATGGAAACCTCTGCTAAATACGGAATACCCTTTTTGAGATGTTTTAGGTTTTGTAAATCTAAGTCATGACCGGCGTTGACACCAAGGCCCATCTTTTTTGCGACATCAGCAGCCTCAATAAATGAACGAAGGGCTTGTACTGGATTTTGAACAAAATCCTGGGCATAGGCCCCTGTATAAAGTTCAATACGATTGGCTTCGATTTTGGCAGCACCTTCCACCATAGAAATTTTAGGGTTACAAAAAACGGAAATGCGTGCACCAGACAAGCGGAGCTCTTGTATGATTTCATTTAGAAAACCTTTGTTATTAACCGTATCCCAACCCGTATTAGAAGTAAGGACCTCTGGTGAATCAGGGACTAGGGTTACCTGATCAGGTTTCAGTTCTGCAATGAGTTTTATGAAGCGGGCATCTGGATACCCCTCAATATTGAACTCAGTGGTTACGATGCGGGACAGGTCATAAGCGTCTTGGGTGGTAATGTGTCTTTCATCAGGCCGAGGATGAATGGTAATACCATCAGCACCAAACCTTTCACAGTCCTGAGCCATTTGGATAACATTTGGGTTGCTAGACCCTCTTGCATTGCGTAATGTTGCAATTTTGTTAATGTTTACACTAAGTTTGGTCATTGAAACATATAATTTATTGAATTACAAAAATAGTTTTTCTAGATGAGCTTAAAATTAAAAATAGAGAAGGAAATTAAAACGGCCATGCTCCAAAAAAATAAAGACCGTTTGAGAGCCCTGAGAGCCATAAAGGCAATGATTTTAATTGCAGAAACTGAAAAAGGGGCTGCCACAGCCTTAAGTGAAGAAGCTGAAATCAAGATTTTATCTAGGGCGGCTAAACAAAGAAGGGATTCATTGATGATTTATCAAGAACAAGGGAGAAAAGATTTAGTAGATATTGAGCGGGATGAGCTTGTGGTGATTGAGGCATTTCTTCCCCAGCAGCTTGACGCAGAAGAACTGGAGACAGCGGTAAGAGAAATTATAAAAAAAACAGGAGCTACTGCGCCCAAAGAAATGGGTAAAGTCATGGGAATAGCCAGTCAAGAGCTTTCGGGAAAAGTAGATGGAAAGGCACTCTCAGCCATGGTCAAGTCTTTGTTGATGGAATGAACTATCTTGACATTTTTTTGATTTTTATATTGGCATTTTCAGCCTATAAGGGCTATCAAAAAGGCTTATTGGTCGCTTTTTTTTCGTTACTGGCATTTTTTATAGGCCTTTTTATGGCGGTTAAATTTACGGTACCAATCGGGGTGAAATTTTTTTCGGATAGTGCTTATTTTGAATGGATAGTGATTGCCATTTTTATTGCCATTTTCGCCCTTTTTATTCTGGGCATTCATTTGTTATCGAAAGCGTTGAAAATGATTTTAGATTTTACGCCATTAGGAATTTTAGATAATATTTTAGGAGCGGCATTAAATATTTTTAAAATTGTATTTGTTTTGAGTACTTTATTTTGGGTTATTGATTCGCTGGGCATTGATTTTTCAAATGAGTATGTAGATAATTCAATAATTTTGAGTTATATTATTGTCTTTGTGCCTAAGAGTTTCGAGGCTATCGGATCTTTTATTCCATATTTCAATGGTAGATTCGATATGTTTGACCTATTTGAGAACAATTAAAAATTAATTTAATCGTCACAGAATGATCGATTTATTATGTTAAAAGAACAAAACGGGTTTAAGTTTTTAGATAAAGGGGAAGGAGAGCCACTGATTTTGCTTCATGGACTCATCGGGGAATTGAGTAATTGGGATGCGGTAGTGGACTATTTTTCAAGGCAATATCGGGTGATTATTCCAGCATTGCCTATTTATTCTATTCCCGTTAGAAAATTAGGACTGGAAACGCTTACTGATTTTTTAGAATCCTTTGTTGATTTTTTAGCACTAGATCAAATTAATTTAATGGGGAATTCGCTCGGCGGACATATTGGGCTCATCTATGCATTGCGGCGCAAAGAAAAAATAAAATGTTTGATTTTAACGGGTAGTTCGGGCTTGTTTGAAAATTCTATGGGAGGATCCTACCCAAAAAGGGGGAATTATGAATACATAAAGGAACGGACGGAGTATACTTTTTACGATCCCAGAACAGCTACCAAAGTATTAGTAGATCATGTTTTCGATACCATGAAAAGTATCCAAAACTGTTTAAGTATTGTGGCCATAGCTAAATCAGCACAACGCAACAATATGTCTAAAGAGCTCCATTCAGTGGCCGCTCCTACCCTGCTGGTATGGGGGTTAAACGACACCATTACCCCGCCTTATGTCGCCCACGAATTTGATAGGCTGATTCCCAATGCTACTTTGCGGTTTATTGATGAATGCTGCCATGCCCCCATGATGGAGCAGCCCAATAAATTTAACCTAATAGTAAAAGCATTTTTAAAAAAGGCATAAAAGCATGATTGCGAAGGATTTAATTGATTTTGGTATTCCTCTCTTAAAAAGTGAAGACACGGTCTCAAAGGCTTTGGATTTGATGGAAGAATTTGAATGCGACCAATTACCTGTGGTGAAGGATGGCTATTATGCCGGCTTTTTAGCTGAGGAAATGATTAGAAATCACAATGGTGAGCAGATCAATGATTTTAGTTTGCTGGGAGAAAATGGTGAAATTGACCAAGGCAGTCATTATTATGATTTGATAAAATGTGCCCTAGAATTTGACCTGCCCTTAATGGCCATAAAAGATCATCAAGGCTTCTATTTGGGGGCGGCACTTACCGCTTCAGCTTTTGAAATGTTTGTTACGGGGTCAGCGCTGCGGACGCCTGGAGGGATTATCGTTATATCCCTCAACTATAGAGATTATTCTCTCTTGGAAATCGCTAGAATCATTGAAAATGGCGATGCTAAAATCATCAACAGTCAGCTTTCGATGGACCCAAATGATAATAGTAGAATATGGCTTACCCTTAAGCTAAACAAAGAAGACATTTCACATTTGATTTCAATTTTGGAGTTCAGTAGCTATCAAATTGAGCGACATTTTAGTGCACATATAAATAATGAAAATACCCAAGAGCGATACGATAGCCTGATGAACTATTTAAAAATTTGATTTGTGAAAAGTATCGCCATCCATGGTAGAAAAATAAAGGTATCTTCTGTTTTAGAAGTCCAGACCTTATTGCGGAAGCTGGTTTCGAGAGGGGTTCAATTATCCGTGTCATCAGATTTTTTGAAGCTTAATGAAGCGATGTTGTCTGAATTTTCACTAGCCGTTTATGGCCTTAATCAGGGGGAAAAAAAGTTCAATGCCTTTATTAGCGTTGGAGGAGATGGTACGTTTTTGGAAACTTTGACCCATGTTGGGTCACTAGAAATACCTATTTTAGGAATTAATACCGGCAGGCTAGGTTTTTTGGCTTCCATTGCACAAGATCAAATTACAGTGGCCATTGATAAATTATTAATAGGCCATTATGAGATCGAAAAGAGGTCATTAATCTCCCTTAGCAGTAACCAAGAGGTATTTAATGGATTTAATTATGCCTTGAATGAATTTTCTATTTTGAGGAAAGATTCTTCGGCTATGATTGTCATTAAGAGCTATTTAAATGGAGATTTCTTGAATAGCTATTGGGTAGACGGCCTCATGGTTTCGACTCCTACGGGTTCAACAGGCTATTCTTTGAGCTGTGGGGGTCCTATATTGTTGCCGGAGAATGAGAATTTTATCATTACACCGGTAAGTCCGCATAATTTAAATATTAGACCTTTAATCGTTCCCGATACCTCTGAATTTACCTTTGAGGTAGAAAGTAGGACGAATAATTTCTTAATATCACTAGATTCAAGATCACAGACCGTCAATGATTCTATTCAAATGAAAGTTCAAAAAGCTCCTTTTCAAGCGTTTTTAATTAAGGTCGAGGGTGTGAGTTTTATAGAAACTTTGAGGAACAAATTATCTTGGGGGTTAGATAAACGCAATTAACTTGTGTTTAGCTCGTTTCTATTGATATCAGATTAAAATCATGGGCAATAAAGCAACTAATAAGTTTTGAAAAAAGGGATCATTATCGTTTTTATATTGAATGTCAGTTTGGTGCAAGCTCAGTTTTTGGAATTTGGAACTGGAATGGGCCTTTTCAATTACAGCGGTGATATGGCCCGGGGATACAAATTTTCTACGATTCAGTTTGGGAATACTTTTTTTAATAGAATGAATTTTTCAAGTCATGTTTCACTCAAGACAGCGTTAGGTTTTGGAGGGCTAAAAGGATCAGATCAAAACCCATTAGATCCCGCCGCGGCCATGAGATTGGCCTCTTTTAATCACAAAATAGCTGACTTTTCCTCTGTACTCGAATATGATTTTTTGAATTATAAGAAAAAAAAATCCGTGGTCAGATGGAGTCCCTATGCCTATTTTGGTTTGGGGTTTCTTACCATTTTCCCCACTTCTACTTCGGCAGAAGACTTAAGTACCACCCAACTAACAATTCCTGTGGGTATTGGATTTAAACATTTGATAAGAAGGCGTTTTATGGCAGGATTTGAAGTGGGTGTTCGAGGGCTCTCTTTTGATGAAATTGATGGGGTCTCAGAGGGAGATGTGTCACAAAAGGATTTTCAGTTTGGAAATCCAAATGATATGGATTGGTACAGCTTTGTAGGTATTTCGCTGAGTGTTATCATTTATAAAATACCCTGTCCTTTTCCTTATGATCCCAATGAATGGAGGAAAAATTAATAAAAAAAGTTAAATACTCGTGATCCATTATTATGTTCTTGAAAAAAGTGGCATTTTTGTCTGCTTTTTGAAAAAGGTTCTTTTAAAATGATTGCAAAACGAGACGGACGTGAAATTCCTAAGCATATTGCCGTAATTATGGACGGTAATGGACGTTGGGCCACAAAACAGGGTGCGATGCGTATTTTTGGCCATCGGAGAGGGGTCCAGGCAGTTCGTGATATTACCGAGGGTTGCGCGGAGTTAGGAGTTGATCATTTGACCCTTTATGCTTTTTCTACAGAAAATTGGTCACGCCCTCAAAAGGAAGTTGATGGATTGATGAATTTGTTGATCAAGACGATTAATGTTGAATTACCTGTATTGATGAAAAATAAGGTGCGCTTGACAGCAATAGGGGATTTACAAGGGCTCGCCACTGGAGTGCACAAAAAATTATCGGTAGCAATTGATGAAACGAAAGTAAATAAAGGGTTGAATTTGATATTGGCTTTGAATTACAGTGGTAAATGGGATTTAACCCAGGCTTTCAAGGTCATCTGTGGGGAGGTAATTAAGGGGACCATCAAATCTGAAGCCATAGATGAGGGCTTGGTGTCTGACTATTTGTCAACGAAGGGTATCCCAGATCCTGAATTACTGATTAGAACCAGTGGGGAAATGAGGATTAGTAACTTTTTATTATGGCAATTGGCTTATTCGGAGTTTTTTTTTACCGAGGTACTTTGGCCAGATTTCAGAAAAAAGCATTTAAATCTAGCGATAGATTCTTTTAACGATCGTGAACGCCGATTCGGTAAAACCAGTGAACAATTAGATTTTCAATGAAGTTAATTAATATTTTTATTCTGTTGTATCTGCTGTCGGTTACGAGCTATGCCCAATTAATTTTTGGACAAAATCGCAAAAAAACGAACGAAGCCATTGGGATAAACTATGCGAGCCCTCGTGAACTAGAGATCGCAGACATCGAAATAAGAGGACTTCAGTTCCTTGACAACAATGCATTGACCTCTCTTTCAGGATTAAAAGTGGGTGACAAAATCAAGATTCCTGGAGATGAAATTAGTTTGGCGATAAAGAAACTATGGAAGCAAGGTATCATTGGCAACATTGCGATATTCGCCTCCAAGATTGAAGGGAATCAAGTATGGTTGGTCATAGAGCTTTCAGAAAGGCCTAGATTGATGAAATACGAGTTTGAGGGGGTAAGTAAAAGCCATCAGACGGAAATAGAGGACGATCTTGAGCTAACTAAGGGCAAAATTATTACAGATGTAGTGATTAAGAACACAGAATTAGCGGTTCGAAAATTTTATGAATCAAAAGGATTTTTTAATGCAGGGGTAACGCTCAGCCAAAGGATCGACACTGTCCTGAGAAACAGTGCCGTTCTGATGATTAAGGTAGACAAGGGGAAGAAAGTTAAAATTTATGACATCAATTTCCACGGCAACGAGCAGTTCAGTGATACTAAGTTGAGGAGTAAGTTTAAGAAGACAGGAGAAACAACGAGGTTTAGCCTTCCTTCTTCACTTTTGGTCAACGCCATCAAACTGGTAAATCCTAAGCATTTGTTTTATTTTATAACACATAAGGATACCGCTACGACTCAGGAATTCAGAGATCAATTGAGCAATATCGCAAAGTTAAACTTCTTTAAGTCATCAAAATTTGTCAAAGAAGAATTTTTGAATGACAAAACAGCATTGATTAGTTTTCTTAATTCAAAAGGCTATCGAGATGCAGCCATTATGTCGGACACTAATTATGCGATCAATGAAAAGCATATGAATATCGACATTGACATCTTTGAAGGGCGAAAGTATTATTTCAGGGAGATCAATTGGGAAGGAAATTTTATTTATGACGATGCTACTTTATCGAATATATTGGGCGTACAGAAAGGAGATATTTATGATTTGGAGTTGATTCAGACAAAGTTGAATTATGATCCAACTGGAGTAGATGTAAGTTCTCTGTATATGGATGATGGTTATCTATTTTTTAATATTAATCCTGTTGAAGTGGGCGTTTCGGTGGACTCTATAGACTTAGAAATGCGTGTTTTTGAAGGGGGCCAAGCGACCATCAAAAAAGTATTGATAACAGGAAATGAAAAGACCAAAGATTATGTAGTGAGAAGAGAATTACGAACCGTTCCTGGGCAAAAATTTAGTAGAGAATTGTTGATCAGAACCCAGCGAGAATTATCCCAATTGGGTTATTTTGATCCTCAGAAAGTGAATCCGATTCCCATACCCAATATGGTAGATGAGACCGTTGATATTGAATGGGAGCTCGTGGAGCAACCCAGTGATCAAATAGAATTATCAGGGGGTTGGGGAGGCTTTTATGGTTTCGTAGGTACGTTGGGTGTCAGTTTTAATAATTTCTCTATCAGAGAAGCAATGAAGTTCGAAAAGTTTCCTCCTATGGGAGATGGTCAGCGATTGTCAGTTAGAGCCCAAGCCAATGGGAGGCGCTATCAGAGTTATACAGCGAGCTTTCAAGAACCTTGGTTGGGAGGTAAAAAGCCAAATAGTTTTGGAATTAGTTATAATCATTCCGTTCAACGCTATTTAAATTTTCGAGACAATACAACGATTGGTTCATTAAGTGTGAACAGTTTTTCCGTTTCCTTAGGTAGAAGAGTAAATTGGCCTGATGATTTCTTTGTCATCAGCAATGCGGTATCCCTTTCAAAATACTCTCTGTATAACTACCAAGGTTTCAGTTTAGGGTTTGCTACGGGAGATGCCAATAGTTTTGTTTTTAATACGACGGTTTCGAGAAGATCATCTGATAATCCCATGTATCCGCAACGAGGGTCTGATATTTCATTGAGTTTAAATATGACACCTCCTTATTCGTTATTTAACGATCTCAATTATGAAACAGCGATTCCAGAGGATAGATATAAATGGGTTGAATATCATAAATGGAATTTTGATTTGAGATATTATTTACCTATCATTCCCAAGCTTGTCTTAGCGCCAAGAGTTCACTTTGGATTTATTGGATCCTATTCTGATAAAGCATCTGTGGGTCCTTTTGAAAGGTTCGTTTTGGGAGGAGATGGTTTGACGGGGCAAAATTTTATCTTAGGTACGGACGTTATTGGGTTGCGTGGTTATCCTAACCCACAACAAAGTGCACGTCAGGCCACATCATTGACACCTTTTGACAGTGAAACCAATATTTTGGGGGGTATTGCCTTTACAAAATACATTTTGGAATTGAGATATCCGGTCTCTTTGAATCCAACGGCTACCATTTATCTATTGACTTTTGTTGAAGGGGGTAATAATTGGAACGACTCGAAGGCTTACAATCCTTACAAGCTTTATAGATCTGCGGGTATTGGAGCAAGAATTTTTATGCCTGCTTTCGGGCTCTTGGGCATTGATTATGGGTATGGATTTGATGCCATACCTGGAACCAGTGAGCGTTCAGGGGGTCAATTTCACTTTTCAATTGGACAACAAATTAGATAATGTCTAGATCCCTTATATTTGCATTCTTATTCTTGTCATGTTTGCCCAATCTGAATGCACAAAAATTCGGCTACATTGACCTGAATTATATTTTAGGGAAAATGCCAGCCTATGCCGAAGCACAAAATGAAATAAATACTTTAGCTAAAGCTTGGGAGCAAGAAATTAGAGAAATGTACGAGGGAGTACAAAATTTAGAAACGAAATATAAGGCTGAGGAGGTATTACTGACCGTAGGAATGAAAGAAGACCGGACCTACGAGATAGATGTAGAAAAACAAAAATTAAAAGAATACCAGAAAAAAATTTTTGGATCTGAAGGCTTATATTTTTTAAAGAAAAAGGAGCTCATAAAACCTGTACAAGATCTTGTTTTTGAGGCTTCGGAGCGCGTTGCAAAGAGCAATAGATTGGCTATTGTTTTTGATAAATCAGGTGAGATGGTGATGATTTATACAGATCCTATTCACGATTATACTGATTTTGTTTTAGAAGAGTTAGGTTTGCTGAGCAATGAAGCAACCTCTAATTAAAATTTATTTAATTTATATATTATGAAAATCAAGTTATTAATATGTGCGCTAGCCATGGTCACAATGAGTGTAACAAATGCACAAGAATTGAAGATTGGCTATACAAATGCAGAATATTTGTTAGGTTTATTACCCGAGGCAAAACAGATTGAGGCTGATTTGAGGGCGTATGAAACACAGCTACAAAATCAGTTGAAGGCAAAGTATCAAGATTTACAGACCAAAATAGGAGATTATCAGGCCAATGAGGCGAGTTACAACGAGTTGATCAAGGCAGATAAGCAACGTGAGCTTACCGGCTTGCAGGAGTCCTTGCAACAATTCCAAACAGATGCTGAGCAATCATTGGTGTCCAAGCGGAATCAATTATTACAGCCTGCGGTTGAAAAAATAGGAATAGCTATCCAGGCTGTTGCCGAAGAAAATGGATTTTCAATGGTATTGAGTGCTGGAAGCCCAGGCTTTGATGTATTACTTTATGCAAGTGAACAATATGACATCTCTGAATTGATTCTCAAAAAGTTAGGAATTGATCCACCATCAGGAAATTAAGCTTTTTATTAAAACCTGGCTAGCCAGGTTTTTTTATGACTTTTTGCTGTTGGAGATAAATATACCGAGCATAATTGTCAGCATACTTGCGAGTTGTAAAAGGCTCAATTGTTCACCATCTATGAAACCCCAAAAAACGGAAATTATTGGAATCAGATAAGTGACGGATGTAGAGAAGACGGCATTGGTAAGTTGGACCATCTTATTAAATAAAATAAGGGCGAGGGCCGTACCAAGTACGCCTAAAATTACGATATAACCTGAAGCCATCAATACTTTTGGTTCATGGATGTGATCTAAAAATGGGGTAAGGAGGAAGAGATAAATAATGGCCAATGGCCCCACCATGATTAAAGAGAGACTGGCAATACTGAGAGATTTTAAGCCGCCCAAATAATGTTTAATGAGGTTGGCGTTGATTCCATAAAGTACCGTGGCGGCCACTACGAAAAAGGCATAATAATTGAATGAAAGTTGGCCATTTTCTCTTGTGGAAATAAGGAAAAGGGTACCCAAAAAGCCTAAGATGACACCGAAATAAACCCTTTTATCAGGTTTTACATTAAAGAATAAAACCGAAATAATGATCGTGAAAAAGGGTGTGAGTGCATTCATGATCCCTGTCAAAGCACTCGGTAATTTAGTTTGAGCCAGCGCAAAAAATAATGCAGGCAGTAAACTGCCCATAAAGCCTACCAATATCAGAGAGGTAATATTTTCTTTATTTATTTGCTTGATTTGACTTACCGCAAAGGGCAGAAGTATCAATGCGGCTGATGCGATCCTCAATGTAGCAACTTCTTCAGGTCCTAGAGCCGTAAGTCCCTTTTTTATGAGGATAAAAGAACTCCCCCATATTATAGATAAAATTATGAAAAGAGCCCAAGCGAGGGCTGGATGTTTTGTAGTCATGGGCTACACCAGGGCGATTTCAGAAAATTGAGACTTTATTTCGTCTAAAATAGCCAAAATAAGTGCAGGTTCTTCCGTTTCTACCAAGCGGTTTCGATAGGATTTAAAATCCGGTATTCTCTTGAAGTAGTTGGTATAATGACGTCTCATCTCAAAAATGCCTAATCTTTCCCCTTTCCATTCTAGAGATAAATTCAGATGTCTCTTGGCAACGTCGACTCGCTCAGAAATAGATGGGGGCCTAAGTTCATTTCCCGTTACCATAAAATGCTTAATTTCGTTAAATATCCATGGATACCCGATGGCTGCTCTTCCTATCATGATGCCATCAATGCCATATCTATTTTTATAGGCGAGCGCCTTCTGAGGAGAATCAATATCTCCATTACCAAATATGGGGATATGGATGTTGGGATTTTCTTTAACTTTTGCAATGAGCGACCAATTGGCCTCACCTTTATACATCTGTTTTCGTGTACGACCATGTATTGTTAGGGCCTGGACCCCCACATCTTGAAGACGCAGGGCAACTTCTTCTATTTTGATACTGTTCTCATCCCATCCAAGTCTTGTTTTGACAGTAACGGGCTTATTTACCCTTTTAACAATTTCTGAAGTCATGGCCTGCATCTTGGGCAAGTCTAGTAATATTCCTGCACCCGCACCTTTGCAAGCCACTTTTTTAACAGGACACCCATAGTTAATGTCAATAATTTCGGGATCAGCATTTTCAGCAATGGCAGCTGCCTCCCGCATTGATTCAATTTTTTCGCCAAAAATCTGAATACCAATGGGGCGTTCGTAATCATAAATATCTAGTTTTTGAACGCTTTTGTCCGCGTCTCTAATTAAACCCTCCGCTGAAATAAATTCAGTATACATCAGGTCAGCTCCATTTTCTTTGCAGACTGCCCTAAAAGGGGGGTCGCTGACGTCTTCCATAGGGGCGAGCAGTAAGGGAAAGTCTCCCAATTCTATATTTCCAATTTTCACCAAAACACGATCAATTATTTTGTAAATTTAGGCCAATTATGGACAATATGTTTTCACAAACGAATCAAAATCAAAAATCTATAGGTTGGCTCCTACTTATTTTGGTAGGATATGAGTTGGCAGCGGTCTTTGCTTTCAATTTTTTGGGACTGATGATGCTACTTCCTTTTTACGACTTTGACCTTCAAATTGTCACAGCTATGCTGACTAAACCCACAGCTTATCCTGAGGCTAAAATACCACTGTTGGCGCTTTTAGGGATTTCAGCCATAGGCACTTTTATTCTTACTCCGGCATGGGTGGTGCATAAGTATGCAAAGATTGAGCTGAAAAAATTCTTTATAATTCCTAAATTTTATTTTAAAGCGGCTTTAATAACGATTGTGATGGTTATTTCATTTGCGGGAGTCAATACTGTGATTATTGAGTGGAACAAGGCCCTTCAATTACCCACTTTCTTGAGTGAATTTGAACATTATGCGCAAGCTCAGGAGTTGAAATTGGCAGAGTTAACCGAGTTCCTCACCCACTTTGAGAGTACGGGTCATTTTTTGTTTTGTATGTTGGTGATTGCTATTATTCCTGCATTGGGAGAGGAATTTTTGTTTAGAGGTATATTGCAAAATATATTGAGAAGCGCATTGAAGAACCCACATATAGCTATTTGGGCTTCAGCTCTGATATTTTCTTTATTTCACAATCAATTTTATGGATTAGTACCTCGAATGTTGTTGGGAGCTATTTTTGGCTACTTATACTATTGGTCAAGAAGTTTATTTTTATCTGTACTCGGCCATTTTATTAATAATGGTTTTACTTTAATTTTGATGTTTTTATTTCAAAAAGGCCTGATTTCATTTGATTTATTAGGGGACGAAATCAACTTTAATTCCTACATTCTTTTAATTTTCTTTATTTTCACAATCTGTTTACTTTTTACACTTCGAAAAATTTATTTGATGAATGAGGAAGGTCTGGCAAAAAGTTTTTGAGGATACTTCTGCCCACCGGGTAGAAATTGTAAAAGCCATTCTTGAAGGTGAAGGGCTCAATCCGGTAATTGTTGACTTAAAAGACAGCTCTTATCATTTTGGAAAATTTGAAGTCAGGGTAGACTCCATGCACGTGTTGGAAGCCATAAGGGTCATTAAAAAAGAAATAAATTTTGAATAAATTTTCTGAATTAAAAAGAAGACTTTTTTCTGCTTTCATTGGTGCAACCGTCATTATATCCTCCATATTATGGAGTGAGTGGAGCTATTTTTTAATTTTCTTTGCGATCTGCATTTCAGCACAGTGGGAATTTTACCGGTTGGTGAGAATGCAAGATTATCTGCCTCTCCGTTTTTTTGGTGTTTTTATAGGGGGTTTGTTGTTCATAATGACTTTTTTTATTGAAAGAGGAGATCTCGACGGAAAGTATTTGTTTCTCATTTTCCCCTTGGCTTCAATCATATTTATTTTTAAATTATACAAGAAAAAAGACCAGAATCCTTTTGTAAACATTGCTTTGTATTATTTAGGAATCACTTATGTGGCCTTACCTTTTTCGCTCATAAATATTATTGTTTTTGATGGTGGAGACTATGCCTATGAAATACTATTAGGCCTGATGCTGATCATTTGGTCAAGTGATACGGGCGCTTATTTTGCAGGTACGGCGTTTGGAAAAACTAAATTATTTGAAAGAATCTCTCCTAAAAAATCTTGGGAAGGGAGTATTGGAGGTACCTTCTTTGCAGTTGGATTTGCTTATTTGGCGATGATTTATTTTGGACAGTTATCTTTATTTGAATGGTTAACGGTAGCGGTCATAGTAGTTGTGGCTGGGACTTATGGGGACTTGGTGGAGTCTCATTTTAAGCGGACCATGTCGATCAAGGATTCAGGGAATATCATTCCGGGGCATGGGGGCTTCTTAGATCGTTTTGATAGCCTCATCTTAACGGTTCCCTTCATCGTTATTTTTTTAAAGCTACTGTGAGTAAATCATTAATAATGCTAGCTTTGCCGTAAAATAAAATTCGTCTGCACCCCAACGTTTGATATAATGAGTTACATAGAACCAGCACCGATAAAGGACAAAGAAAATCCTTTTGAGTCTATGATGTCTAGATTCCAGATTGCCGCAGAGCATCTGGGTCTTAATCAGCAAATTTATAATGTCTTAAAATCTCCTGTTAAGCAAGTCATCGTGACTTTACCTATTACCATGGATAATGGTAAGATTGAAGTTTTTGAAGGATATCGAGTGATTCATTCCAATATATTGGGTCCTTCCAAAGGAGGGATCCGGATGGACATGGATGTCAACCTAGATGAGGTAAAAGCATTGGCTGCTTGGATGACTTGGAAATGTGCGACCGTTGATATTCCTTTTGGAGGCGCCAAAGGCGGGATTAAATGCGATCCAGGAACCATGTCAGCAGGAGAAATGGAACGTTTGACACGGTCCTATACCATGGCTTTGCAAGAAATATTTGGCCCGGATAGGGACATCCCTGCACCAGATATGGGCACAGGCCCACGAGAAATGGCCTGGTTGATGGATCAATATTCTAGATCTTATGGAATGACCATCAATGCAGTAGTTACGGGCAAGCCGGTTGTTTTAGGAGGGTCACTGGGACGTACCGAGGCGACAGGTCGTGGCGTGATGGTGACTGCGCTGGCTGCTATGGAGAAACTAAAATTAAATCCTTTTAGAGCGACATGTGCCGTTCAAGGTTTTGGCAATGTGGGTTCATGGGCGGCGCGTTTATTAGATGAGCGTGGAGTGAAAATTGTGGCGCTGAGTGATATTTCTCAGGCTTATTATAATGAAAATGGGATTAATATTTCAGATGTCGTGGCCTATCAACAAGAACATAAGGGCTCATTGATCGGATTTTCTGGGGCAGAAGTGATGCCAGCTGATGAATTATTGTTATTGGATGTAGATGTGCTGGTCCCGGCGGCAGTGGAAGATGTCATTACGGTACACAACGCACAGGATATCAAGGCAAGATTGATTGTTGAAGGATCCAATGGACCTACTTCGGCGAAGGCAGACAAAATATTAAACGATTTGGGAATATTGTCAGTTCCTGATATTTTAGCCAATGCAGGGGGTGTTACAGTTTCATATTTTGAGTGGGTCCAAAATAGATTAGGTTATAAATGGACGGGCGAACGTGTCAATAGGCGTTCGGATCGGATCATGAAGGATGCATTTAATAACGTCTATGAGACGGCATTGCAATATGATGTTTCTCTACGTATTGCAGCTTATATAGTAGCCATTGATAAGGTGGCCAAGACATACACATTTAGAGGAGGGTTTTAAATGAAATTACATAAGGAAGGGTATATGATTATACCCTATTTCATCATAGGTGTTGTTACACTATATTTATTGCTCACATGGTTAATTCCACTGGAGCTATTCAGATTGGTTTTAGGTAGCTTATCGGCGATTTTTTTAGTTTTGGTGGTTGCTTTTTTTCGTGTGCCTAAGATTCAAGCCCCCGTGGGGGATAATTTAGTCATTGCCCCAGCTGAGGGGAAAGTAGTCGTTTTAGAAAAAGTGATGGTTGATGAGTTTCTCAAAGAGGAGCGGATACAAGTATCTATTTTCATGTCTCCGCTAAATGTACACATCAATCGAGCACCTGTCTCAGGAAAGATAAACTATTATCAATATCACCCTGGTAAATATTTGGTAGCCTGGCATCCCAAATCGAGTATAGAAAATGAAAGGACTTCCATTGGTTTTGAAATGTCAAATGGAGTACGCATTTTTATGAGGCAAATAGCTGGAGCTGTAGCGAGAAGAATAGCATTTTATAAAGAAATGGAGGATAAGGTAGATGCAGCAGATGAGGTGGGTTTTATAAGATTTGGAAGTCGAGTAGATCTTTTTCTCCCCTTGGAGGCAGACTTAAAGGTGAAAATAGGGGATAAGACTATGGGAGGAGAAACCATCATCGCTCATCTAAAGTAATGATGGCCGAGGTGGATAAAAAAAATTATGCAAGTTTTGGATTGCGCCTTTTAGCTTACGTTCTTGACGCCTTTGTTTTACAACTTTTACAAATCATCGTCATCATACCCTTTTTGCTGAGCTTAGGTTTTGCTTTTGTGGATGCACCTTTTGACTGGGAGGCTTATGAACATTATGATAAGGTATTCTTCACAGATTTAGGCCTATGGATAGACCAAGCGCGGCCACTTATTTTTGCAGGATTTCTTGCCCAAACACTCTACTTTTCCCTTTTAGAATCAAGCCATCTACAAGCTTCTTTAGGTAAGCTTGCATTGGGAATTAAAGTGGTAGATCAGCAGGGTGCGCGGCTTGATTTTATTTATTGTTTGGTCAGAAACATGAGTAAATTCTTATCTAGCTTGATTTTTATGTTGGGTTATCTGATGGCTACTGTAACTAAAAACAAACAAACGCTGCATGACTTGATCGCAGGATCTTATGTTATTCGCCCTGTGTCAGAGCCCTAGACTCAATTTTCTAGATCAGCGTGATGAACTTAGTTAAATAATGCGCGTCGATTTCATCGAAATAATTTAAGACATCACTGTCTACATCGAGTACGAAAAGCACGTTATCCTCTTTTATTTTTGGGATCACAATTTCTGATTTTGAATCACTACTGCAAGCAATATGACCTGGAAATAACGTCACATCTGGAACAATGATGGTCGTTTTTTGCTCCCAACTTTGTCCGCAAACACCTTTACCCAGTGGGATTCGGGTACAGGCTATGGGACCTTGAAAAGGACCGAGCACTAGGGCGTTATTTTTGACAAGGTAAAAACCTACCCAAAAGAAATCAAAAGACATTTTTAAAACGGCGCCTATATTCGCCAAGTTGGCTATGAGGTCGGTTTCATTTTTTATCAAGGCTTCCAACTGAGGAAGTATGCTTTGATATATTTCTTCCTTTGATTTGGATTGATCAAAGATAATTTCTTCCCCCATAGTTATATTATTTGAGGATTTTTTACGGTTAATGGATTTTGTTCACCTCCTGTGTTGAGCGTCTCTTTGGGTTCAAACATCAATATGTGGGTTTCATCTTCTGCCGAGGGTTTGTGTTCAACGCCTTTAGGTATAACGGTGAAATCTCCTTCATCTAATATCAGGGTTTGGTCACGAAGTTCCATTTTCATAGATCCCTTGATTACCCAAAACATCTCATCTTCATCGTCATGTTTATGCCAAATAAAATCACCCTTAATTTTAGCGATTTTAACGGCCTGACCATTAAGTTCTGCAACTACGTGTGGGGTCCAATGTGAAGTGAAGTGATCAAATTTTTCTTGAATGTTACTTTTAGTTATGCTCATTGTAGTAGGTAGTTAAAGTATCATTTGAAATTTGGGTGCGGTAGTGAGGTGGAGCTCCCATTTTCGGTGCGGAAATACCGTGATAAAATTTCTGAGGGCTGGTAAAAATCCGGGCTTCATCCCAAAGGTTTGAACTAAGGAATTTCTCGATGGTATGAGTGCCTCCTTCCACGAGAATGGACTGAATATTTAATTGAAGAAGTTGATCTAAAATAACTGTGATGGGATCCGCTGAATCTAAAGTGTGATAGGTTACGTTTTTCCTATGCTTTTTCGGAAATTGGGTAAATACATGGGTTGGTTGAGTTCCATCGAAAAGATTGAGGGCTTTATTCAATTGATTTCTTGGATCTATTACTATTCTTATGGGATTTGATCCTTTCCAATCTCGAGTATTTAATCTGGGGTTATCATGTTTGGCCGTATTGTAGCCTACAAGGATACCCATCTCTTCGCTACGCCATTTGTGCACCATTTGTCTGGAAAGGGGATTACTGATCCATTTGGAATTAAAATCAGTTCTGGCGATAAAGTGATCCTCTGTTTGTGCCCATTTTAAAATAATGTAAGGTCTGCTTTTTGCTATAAAAGTCAAAAATCGGCGATTTAAATAATGCTCTTCTTCTTGCATACATCCTATTTCGACTTGAATTCCGGCAGCCTTGAGTCGTTTGATACCTGCACCATTGACGGCTTCAAATGGATCTTGAGAAGCGATGACAACTTTAGCTACCTTTTGAGTAATGAGCAAATCTGCACAAGGGGGTGTTTTGCCATGATGTGCGCAAGGTTCTAATGTGACGTATGCAGTAGCCCCTGCGACCTCAGTAGTCGCATTTTTAATAGCATTGACCTCTGCATGCGCTGCGCCATAAGCTTGATGAAATCCTTCTCCGATGATTTTTTCATTTTTCACAATAACACAACCTACCAGTGGGTTGGGAGCTACCTTGTCCCTCCCTAATTTAGCAAGCTCCAAAGCCCTCTTCATATAGAGTACATTTTTATCAGACATACTGCAAAGTAACAAACAATATTGAGCAGAAGAAAGTCATCTTCTCTGCCAAATGTTATTTAATTCTGATGGCCTGAATTAGTTTTACTTCATATGAGTCTTTCGAGTAAGGTATTATATGATCAATTTGTCCACGAGCTAGAAGCTAAATGGGAGCTAGACGAATCCAAAAAAGTCGCAGAAATTGTATTTGACCACCTTTTTGGGTTTTCCAGGATAGATATTTTTTTAAATAAATCAATTCCTCAATCAGATGAGCGATTGGCTCCCATATTACAGCGCTTATTGAATGGGGAACCCGTACAGTATGTATTGAATCATGCCGCTTTTTTTGGGCTTTCATTTTTTGTCAATTCTGAGGTACTTATTCCAAGACAAGAAACCGAGGAGTTGGTTGCTTTAATTTTAAAGGAGAATGGCCATACATCACAAAACATTTTGGATATCGGTACGGGTTCAGGAGTCATAGCGCTTGCGTTATGTATACATAGACCCAATTGGAATATATCAGCTTGGGATCTTTCTCTAGAGGCGTTGGATGTAGCAAGACATAATGCACATCAACTTAATTTAACTGTTGATTTTAGGTGTTTAGATATTTTGACCAAAGATCCAGATACTGATCAATATCACCTAATCATCAGTAATCCTCCTTACATTCCAAGTGCTGAAAAGTTGTTGATGGCAGGACATGTAGTTAAATATGAACCTGAATTGGCTCTTTTTGTTGCCGATGATCATCCTTTAATTTTTTATGATGCAATTGCCAAATATGCCCTGAAATCATTGAAAGAGAAGGGAAAACTCTATTTTGAGATCCACGAAGATTTTGCCCATCAAATACAGACCCTATTGAATCATCTTGGATTTGAAGAGATCGTCATACACGATGACCTTAATAAAAAAGCACGCATGGCTTCTGCAACACGTGGCTAACAAATGAGTTAAGTTGTTAAAAGAAGCAAAAATGGATTCAATTCATATAGATGATTACTCTTCGGCTCACTCATTGACGCATGATTTTTTCCAGCACTATGGGGGCATTGATGTTTATTTTTATTTTGAAAAGTATTGATGTACTGACCCAATATCTAATTTAAATCAACGATTTTTATATAGATTTTTTTTTAGAAGATAAGTCGTAAACTAAATACCTATTTCTTTACAAATCCATTCAAGATGAGCAAGTATTTTGGTAATCCGATTTAATTAAATTAGGGTGTCAATTCTATTTTTTTTAATGGCCTGTTCAGCGATTAGGCTGATTTGCTTTATGGCGGTGGGCAAAGAAGCGCATCGAGGATCTTGGGTAAGTCCTTGTTGATATCTATAATATATTTGATGGATGATCATGGCAATTTTTAATAATCCATAGGTATAAAAAAAATGGGATTTTCCATGGTTCTACCAGTTTTTAACTCATATTGATGAATAATTTCTTCTCTAGTTAGATTACCAGCAAGGTGAGTGGGACTGAATTGAAGGCCTTTCATTTCATCTGGATCACTTGGATTTACCCTATAGCTTAAACTCGTACCTAAATCCATTAGAGAATCCCCAAGAGTAGCCATTTCCCAATCAAGAATATTAGAAACTTGAGTCCAGTTATCAGGATTAAGTATCAAATTATCATACTTGAAATTATTGTGAATGAGGCTTATATGGCAGGTGGTCACTTGGTGTTCATTCAACCATTTGATGATGAAATCTATTTTTGAAAAATCATCTGTTTTGACTTGTTAATACCTCTTACCCCAACCAGATATTTGTCGGACAACATATTCTTTGGGTCTGCCTAAGTCACAGAGTCCTCCCTGTTGGGGATCTACTTCATGCAATTCTATCAGTGTATCTAACCAAGCGGTAGATATTTTCTTCATTTTCTCAGCTTTAGGATGCATATCTAGAGGCATACCATGTCTTAATATGACACCTTTTCACCCTTTCCATTATATAAAAAGGAGCTCCCATAATACTGAGATCTTCGGTATAATAAAATGGGGCGGGTACTTTGTGATTTACAGATTTAAGTCCACATAAAATACGGTATTCAGACCATATCGTGATCTGACTTGACTTTTGCTCCGATTGGGAGGTCGCCTAAGTACATATTAAGTATCACCCATTGAGATAAAATAGGTTAAATTGGAGTACCCTCCAGGGAATTGTTTGACTTTCATGGAACCAGATACATTGGGTAGGTGATCCAAAAGGCATGCTTTTTGCCTTGAGATAGGAAGTTCCTCTCCAGCCCACGTAGTGATCGCCTCATCCTTCCATTTTACATTCATTTATATTTTAATAGGATTTGAGTCATTGGTTAACGGTAATTTTTTAAAATCTGTTTGGCAATGCTGCTTTTGTGTACTTCACCTGCGCCATCATAGATACGAGCACTTCGTTCTAACCTAAACCAAGTTGCCGATATCATATCATCGGAGATACCCAAAGTACCATGCACTTGAATGCCTCGATCCAAAACACTTTGCATTACATTGGCACAATAAAATTGTATCATTGAAATTTCAATTCTAGCCTTGGAACCAGCAATCGTATCAATTTTTTATGCAGCGTCTCTTACCATTAATTTAGCGGCATGAATCTCGGTCCTACTTTCGGCAATCCAATGTTGAATTGTTTGTTTGTCAGCTAATGTTTTTCCAGGGAAAATTTCTTGAGAAACGGTACGCTTACATCAGTTCAAATGCCCTTTCACAGATACCGATCCATCGCATGCAGTGGTGAATTCTTCCAGGTCCTAATCTTTTTTGTACAATAGCAAAACCATCGCCTTCGCTTCTAGGGATATTGGTGATGGGTATTCGACAGTTTTCATATTTTATTTCTGCATGACTGTGCCATCCAGAGCCTTTTTCGCCCATGACAGAAATATTACGAATCAGATTAAAACCAGGATTATCGTTGGAAGCAATGATCTGACTAGCCATACAATGACGATCAGTTCCATGGGGATCAGTGACGACCATAAAAATGGCAAAAGCAGCACCATCAGTGGAAGAAGTGAACCATTTATGTCCATTGATGACATATTCTGCACCGTCCATGGTGGCAACGGTTCCAATGATGGTTGGGTTAGATCCAGGATGATCTGGTTCGGTCATAGAAAAACAGTTAGTGATCTCACCTGATAATAGGGGCATGAGATAGTGTTTTTTTTGACTTTCAGTACCAAATTCGATTAAGATTTCCATATTGCCCGCATCTTGAGCTTGACAGTTGAAGCAATAATGCCCAAAAGGACTGCTTCCCAATAATGCACTGACTTCACCAAATGCAGCGACAGATAAACCTAGGCCGCCATATTCAGCAGGAATTTTAGGAATTCATAAACCTGCAGCTTTGACCTTTTCTCTGACTTTTTCTAGATGAGGAACCACCATATTTCACGGTTTACTATGGTATTTGGTCTCTAGAGGAAATATATCCTCATCCAGTGTGGCCTGAACTTTGACCAAGATTTCTTTTAATTGATCACCCATCCTTTTTAGTATAAGCTTGACCTATGAATTCAGCCACACAAACGGGCTTTTCAGTACCCTGACATTCGAAGACCACTTTAAACTTGTAGCGACCCCCTCCGTCAAATTCGTTGAATTCCATCAAGGACAATCGGCCCCGCACCTGGCTACCAGAACGTGTTGGATGAGGGAATCTCACTTTATCTAAGCCATAGTTTACGCCCATGGTGACGTCATTTATTTGGTAAGTCTCTTTAGCGAATTTAGCAGCAAAAGAGAGTACTAAGAAACCATGTGCTACCGTTTGACCGTAAGGCGAATATTTTTTAGACTTTTCTTCATCAATATGAATCCATTGGGTATCCCCAGTGAGTTCAGCGAAAGTGTTGATCTTCTCTTGGGTGATTACATTCCATTCGGTAAGTCCCAATTCTGTTCCGATCGCATCTTTCAGATCCGTCAAATGATTAAATGAGGTTGCGTAGGGTTTATCTGTCATCATTTTATATTTATCCTGCAATTAAAAACCCACCGTCCGCAGTAAAGGTTGAGCCCGTACAATAGCTAGATGCATCAGAAGCAAGAAAGAGGGCAAGTCCTGCAATTTCATCAGGTTCGGCCATGCGATTCAAAGCTAAATGCTTGGTAAACCGAGCCAAGTTTTTTTCATCTGACCATAAGGCTTTACTAAATTTAGTTTTAATCAAGCCAGGACAAATGACATTGCTTCGAATCCCTTGCTGGCCCCATTCTTTGGCTTGCGTTTTGGTAAGCATAATCAATCCTGCTTTGCTTATGCTGTAAAGACCTAAACCTGCACTGGGTTTAATTCCTTCTACGGATGAGATATTGATGATAGATCCACCCCCTCTTTCAACCATGGAGGGGCGGCACAGATTACTCAGTAAAAAGCAGGCACGCAAATTGATGTTCATTATTTTGTCAAAGACCCCACCATCTGCTTGATCGATAGGTCCATAGACTGGATTGGCAGCCGCATTATTAACTAAAAGATCTATGCCACCGAATTGGGCAATAGTTTCCTCAACCAGCATTTTGAGTTGCGCTTCATCTCCTATATTGCATACGATACCATGTGCATTTAAACCTGCTGTGGTTAGGCTTTTAACAGTCTCGTCAATGCCTTCTTTTTTTCGACTGCTGATTACGACTTTGGCGCCTTGCTCGGCCAGTACCAAAGAAATAGCGGCACCAATTCCTTTACTTGCACCAGTAATGAGTGCAACTTTTCCCTTTATTTCAAATTTTTCTTTTAGGGTCATAATTCTTTTTTTTAGATAGCGAGAGCACCTCCGTTTACATGTAGGGTAAAGGCGGTTACAAATCCTGCTTCTTTCGAGGCTAAGAACAGATAAGCATGCCCAATATCATGGGCAGTACCGATTCTCCCAACAGGAATCATGGCAATACCGGCATCGATCACCTCCTTTGGCATGCTGTCTGACATTTCAGACTTAATAAATCCTGGGGCGACGGCATTTACGGTAATCCCATATTTTCCTGTTTCCCTTGCCAAAGATTTGGTAAAGCCAACAATACCCGCTTTGCTTGCTGCGTAATTGGTTTGTCCAAAAGCACCCATCGTACCATTGATGGAGGAAGTATTGATGATTCTACCATATTTTGCTTCTCGCATGATAGGAACCACTACTTTGCAGGTATTGAATGCACCCGTGAGGTTGACATTTAATACAGCATGCCATTCTTCATCAGTCATTTTTAGGAACGACTTGTCTCGGATGATGCCGGCATTATTGATCAGGATATCAATACGACCGAATCGAGTCATGATTTCAGCTACTGCTGTTTCGACTTGACTTCTCTCGGTAATGTCTACTTTTTGAAAGAAGATCTCCCCGCCTTGTTTGGCGATTCGAGCGGCAGTGGGCTGACCATCGAGGACATCCCAAATAACCACTTTGGCGCCTGCCTGGCAAAAAACCTCCGAGGCACCTTCACCAATTCCTTGTGCACCTCCTGTGATGATGGCGACTTGGCAGTCTAGTTTGCTCATTTTATTTTTTTAATTTTATTTTTTCGAATAATGAATAATTTAAAATCTTCTTTATTTTCAAACTTTGTAATTAGCCTAAGATTTATATTTCCACCCTTTTTTTCAAAGAGTGCTCTTATCTAATTTGCGAAAGAAGTAGACTATTTTCCTAATTTCATCAAATCCGAATATTCTCATATTTTTAGAGAGTTTACTTTCTGACAGTCATATTAAATGATAATTCTATCAATATACTCTAGGAAAGTGCCTAATACATAAATTATCTAACGCTTGAAGGGCTCTCGAATTAGTAATACCCAAAAAGCATAGCAGAATTAAAGATAATATGATCTTTCTTAATCTGACAATGAGTTGCGAAAGATTTTGTCTCCATATAAACGCTTGACTTACCTTGAATTAAAATTTATGAAAGGCCTATAGATCAGTTAATCAAAATTCTGAGGATTAAGATTTCGTTTATAAGGACATATATTAATTATATTTTTAGATGTGATTGAATTAACAAAGACACAAATAATTAGATTTTGTGATCTTCTGGAAAATCTAAAAATGATTAAAGGCCAAAGGGATTAAAAAACAAATTTGTATGAGTTTGGAATGAGATTATTTACTTTTAAAAAAGAGTTGATCAAATAATTGTTTTTAATCTGAGACATGTTGCGGAAGGACAGACAAATCCCGCTTAGTATGTAAAATGGAATTTTTAGAATAACAATAAAAATATTAATTATGTTATTTAACGGGAAGTTACTGTAATTACTGGAGCAGCAGCGGTGAGGGTTTTTGCCAAAAAAGAGGCTTTTGTCGTACTGGCTGATATCTCCGCGGAAAAAATGGCAGGTATTTCCGAGTCTATTCCTATGAAATGCATGATTCAAGAAACCGTTGTATCAAAATATGAGCAGATTTAAAGGTTGGTAGTTGCTGTAATTAAAAAATATGGGTGCACTGATGTATGGGTAAATAATGAGGGTATTGGTCCGGATCAAATGCTGAAAACAGCAGATCATAGGTTACAAGATTGGGAACGTGTGATTGCGACTAATCAGTCGGATGCATTTTATGGCATGAAAGTAGTGCTACCCGTAATGTTAAAGTAAGGCAATGGAAATATCCTGAATGTCGCTTCACTTGCAGGATTAAGAGCCTCAGACAGTAATATTTCTAATGTAGCGAGCAAATTTGTAGTAGTCGGAATGACCAAGGCAGCCGCATTGGAATATGCAAAAAAATATCCGGATCAACGCGGTTTGTCCAGGATATACCGATACGAATACGCTCTGTTAACTGTTGGAGGCCAAGCCTGATATAGAAGATAAATTTAAGAGCCACATACGTATGGGTCGTTTTGGAAAAGCAACAGAGGTGGCTACAGCTATAGGTTGGCTGGCCTCAGACGAAACACAATTCATGACCGGTCAAACCTTGGCATTGGACGGTGGAACCTCGCTCTGATAACAAGCGATGATCTCTGACCTAAATTATCCATTGTTTAGTTTTGACAGAGACCTCTTTGAAAGTACTTACCTTTACCGATGTGATGAGGAAAGCTTAGAGTTGGGAGTTATGGGTCCGCTTACCAAGTTGATGAACGGACCCTTCCAAAACTTAGTATATAAAGGATCGGCATAATAAATGAAATGGTCTTTATAATATGGAAAAGAATCAAAAAAGTAGTATATGATAATGGAAACATTAAAGATCACTAGGAAGGAAAATTATACCCTTGTTCAGCTCAGCCGGGGGAAGGCCAATCCGATCAATCATCAGATGGTTAAAGATTTGAATACGACTTTTACCACTCTGCAGGAAGAGGCTGAAATAAAAGGAGTGATTCTAACGGGGACGCCTAATTTTTTCTCAGCGGGTTTAGATGTAGTGGAGCTTTATGATTATGATGAAGATCAGATGAGAAATTTCATGATTGATTTTGGGGCCATGCACGTGCAGCTGTCGCGTTTTCCAAAGCCTATGATTTGTGCAATTTCTGGTTATTGTCCGGCGGGCGGAACGGTCATCGCGATTACTGCTGATTATAGGGTAATGAATGAAGATTCAAAGTTTTCTCTGGGCTTAAATGAAATGAAGGTGAATGTTCAAATCACGACAAACCTTATTGAAGCTTACACCTATTGGCTGGGTACAAGTCTGGCCAATAGATATATTCTCGAAGGGAAATTGCTCACGCCTTCAGAGGCCCTAAAAGTACAGCTTGTCGATGAGATCTGCCCTGCTGATGAGGTCATGATGCGCGCAGAATTGAAGTTGCAAGAATTTCTTCAAGCAGATTCGGATATCTTTGGTTACACCAAATCACAATTGAGGACAAAATGGCATGCGAGTCAGGAGTTAAAAGGTGGAGCGGATCTTGAACAAACGCTGAACATATGGTGGAAGCCTGAAATTAGAGCCAAAATAGCTTCTTTGATTGCGAGTTTTAAAAACAAAAAAAATGAATAAACAATTATTATTGATGAAAAGGCCTGTTGAATTCCCCTCGGAAGATACTTGGGCATTTACTAAGGAGCAGACGCCGGAGCCTAGAGAAGGTCAACTGTTGATTCGTCAACATTTGATTAGTTTAGATCCTGCCATGAGGGGTTGGATCAATGCATCTAGATCTTATATAGAAGCGGTAGAACTGGGCGATGTTATGCGAGCAGGGACAGTGGGTCAAGGCAGTGAATCACCCAAAATTTAAAGAAGGAGACATGCTTTCGGGATGGGGTGGAGTGCAACAATTTACCCTTACAGATGGGAAAGGATTCCATAAAATCAATACCGAACTAGCCGATCCAAAAGTACATATGAGTACTTTGGGGATGTCGGGAATGACGGCTTATTTTGGTATTTTAGAGGTAGGTAAAATTAAACTGGGGGATACCGTAGTCGTATCAGGTGCCGCGGGGGCTGTGGGCTCTGTAGTTGGTCAAATAGCTAAAATTAAAGGTTGCCGAGTAGTAGGGATTGTAGGTGGCGAAGAAAAATGCCATTATCTAAAAGAAGATTTAGGGTTTGATGAGGTCATTGATTATAAGTCAGGAAACCTCAGGAAAAATTTAAAAAAAGCTTGCCCGGAAGGCATAGATGTGTATTTTGATAATGTTGGTGGTTATACCCTTGATACGGTATTGACCAGAATTAATATGCAGGCACGAATTGTGATTTGTGGGGCCATTTCCCAATACAATGAAAAAGTAATTCAGGGGCCAACAAATTATTTGTCCTTGCTTGTCAATCGTGCAACGATGGAAGGGATGGTCTTTGATTATGCCAAAAGGTATCCTGAGGCAGTCATACAATTGGTCCAATGGATGAACGAGGGTAAGCTGAAATCTCGTGAAGATGTTTACGTCGGCATTGAGCATTTTTATGAAACTTTTTGCCGTTTATTTTCGGGGGGAAAAATTGGGAAACTAATTTTAAATATAAAATAATAAACAAGCATATAATAAAAAGAGAAATAATGAAAGAAGCATTTATAGTATCCACGGCCAGAACACCTATAGGTAAGGCATATCGGGGTGCTTTGAATATGACTCAAGGAGCCACCCTAGGTGGATGGGTGATCAAGGAAGCTGTACATCGTTCTGGAGTGGCTCCTGAGGAGGTTGAAGACGTCATCATGGGTTGTGCCATGCAACAAGGAACCACAGGTGGAAATATTGGGCGTCAGGCGGCATTGGCAGCAGATCTACCGGTTACGGTGCCAGGCATGAGTATGGACAGACAATGTTCTTCAGGTATGATGGCCATTGCAATGGCCGCTAAACAAGTATTGGTTGATGGTATGCAAGTGGCTGTGGGAGGAGGTATTGAATCCATCAGCTTGGTTCAAAATGAAAAGGCCAATACCCATATGGGGGTGGATAAAGCATTGGTGGCCAAGCACAATCATATTTACATGCCCATGCTGCAAACCGCAGAAATTGTGGCAAAGCGTTATGGAATATCAAGAGATGAGCAGGATACTTATGGACTTGAGAGCCAAAAACGGACGGCAGCAGCACAAGAGGCAGGTAAGTTTAACGATGAAATTATTCCGGTAACCACAACTAAGGCCTTATTTAATAAAGAAACGAAGGAGTATACTTTTGAACAAGTAACTATAAATAAGGATGAAGGAAATAGACCTTCTACTAATATTGAGGGTCTTAATAGCTTAAATGTTGTTATTGAAGGAGGTTGTATTACCGCAGGAAATGCCAGTCAGCTATCAGATGGCGCTTCAGCTTCGGTGGTCATGGATAGCACATTGGTGACCCAGCGAGGGATCGCACCGCTGGGTGCTTACCGAGGAATGGCTGTGGCCGGTTGTGAACCAGATGAAATGGGTATAGGACCTATTTTTGCAATTCCTAAGTTATTGAAACAAAATGGGCTTACAATTCAGGATATTGGTCTTTGGGAATTAAATGAGGCCTTTGCTGTTCAGGTACTTTATTGCCAAGAAAAATTAGGGATTCCCATGGAACTCATGAATGTCAATGGAGGCGCAATTTCTATAGGCCACCCTTATGGAATGAGTGGTGCTAGAATGGTTGGTCATTCGCTTATTGAAGGCAAGCGAAGGGGAGCTAAGTATGTGGTAAGTACGATGTGTATCGGAGGAGGTATGGGTGCCGCAGGTCTATTTGAAGTATTTTAAAGTTTATGAGCAAAGGATCGTTTATTTTGGATCTTAAACTACCGATAGTGGTAGCGCCCATGTTTCTAATTTCAGGCCCACAAATGGTCATAGAATGTTGTAAAAATGGGGTAGTAGGGACTTTTCCTGCTTTGAACCATCGGTCTACAGAAGGGTTTGAACAATGGATTGTCGAAATTAAAACGACTCTGAAAGATTGGGAAGCAGCAACAGGAAAAAAAGCAGCCCCTTTTGGAGTTAATTTAATCGTCCACAAAACCAATCCAAGATTGCAAGCAGATTTGGAGATTGTGGTCAAGCACGAAGTGCCCTTAATCATTACTTCCCTTGGCGCTGTCTCCGAGTTGATTCAGTCGGTTCATGATTATGGTGGCTTGGTGTTTCATGATGTGATTATGAAAAGACACGCCCAAAAATCCGCTGCTGCAGGGGTAGATGGCTTGATACTAGTTTCTGCCGGTGCAGGAGGCCATGCAGGGACGATTAATCCCATGGCTTTAGTAGGTGAAATTCGGTCTTTTTTTGACAAAACTATTTTACTTGCAGGTTGCATCAGTACGGGACAAGACGTGGCTGCTGCGCTACAAATGGGTGCTGATCTGGCTTATATGGGAACACGATTTATCAATACAACTGAGAGCGAAGCTTTACCTGAATATAAGCAAATGATTATTGAGTCCAGTGCGAGCGATGTTATTTACACAGCGGCGATTTCCGGAGTACCTGCCAATTTTTTAAGACCTAGTTTGGAGCAGATGGGCATTACAGAAGAGATGTGGAAAAAAACAGTTGATGTAAATTTTGGCAATGAACTGATCGCCAATGATGAAGTCAAGGCGTGGAAAACCATTTGGTCCGCTGGACAAGGGATTACTAAAATAGGTGACAACCCGAAGACATCGATTTTGATAGCGCGATTGAGAAAAGAGTTTAAGATCGCCATTGAAACCCAAAGTAAATTATTGTCACAATTCAATTTGGATTAGCTTTTGCCTTATTTTCTATAGAGGCTCCGAGATTAAGTAAGGGCATTCAATTGCCTGTATCTCTATGAAACCTTCACCCTCATAAAGAATATCTAAGGTTTCCAAGGGATCACGATTAGAAATGGGCTTTCCAAAAATAGTTGCCGTTAGTCTTTGAGATGGGTCAAAAGAGGCCGCACTATAACGATCGGATCCAGAAACCCATTTTTTCCAGAGCTTTTTTCTAGACAAAATATGTCGTTGTTCTGGACTGATGATTTGCAGGTCAAAATAAGGGGCATAGGGTTTCATTTAATTGATCAGTTGATGAGCATGGGCCTGGTTGGTGATGAAATAGTCACCTGGTACCTTTAATTTGTTGAGGTAGGAGATGATCCCTTCACAAAGGTCACCTGTAAGGGAGATGCATTCAATATGATCTTGAAAATCAGTATACGTAGATATATCAAGGTCTATTCCCATGATGACGTCTATTTTAAATTGATACATAAGTGTTTCTGGCACTGAATCGGACAAACAGATCACTTGGGGGCCCACTCCAATAAGTCTTCTAGTTTTGAAAAGGGAAACGCTGTGAGGCGGTCAATGATGAGGGCAGGTTCCTGGTTTTCTTTGACCAAATGATGGGAAGACAATGGATTAAAATTTAGAGGTTACTTAGCGTTTGAATTTAGCATTTAATTATTATTTTAAAAAAACGTTTGGAGAAAAGAAAAGTTTGAAAGGAGGTCTACTCCTTCCAAACTTTTTATCCATTAGAATTTCAATGAAATTCCCATCAAGAAATTGATTCCAGCTTGCGGGTAATAATTATTTTGTTGATAAAGCGATCCATCAGAAAGATAGCCCCAGGTATATCCATTAGATTCATAGGTAACATTCAGCAAATTATTAATCAAGAAATTTAATTCTATTTTTTGCATTCCAAAGGCTTGAAATTTATAAGCTAATCTTAGGTCATTGATTAAATAACTTTCAATCATACGGTCTTCATTGGACGTATTATCTAGGAATTGATTTCCTACAAATTTAGTGAGTAGCTGTGAGCTAAAACCTTGATGGCTGAAGGTGATGTCATTCCCTATCACGACATTGGGGCTAAAGGCAATATCGGTATTTGTAAATTCATTTTCTACGATATAGCGGTCATCAGTGAAGGCATAGTCAAAAACAATTTCAGTAAATTTTTTTATTTTGTTTCTACTCATGGCCACATTAAAGCCCCAATTCCAACGATCAGTTACGTTTACACCTAAAACCATTTCTATTCCTGCCCGATAACTATCAGGGGTATTGACCCTAATAGATGAACCAACATCATTGACGGCTCCTGTGAGGATGAGCTGATTGGTATAATCCATCAAATATACATTTGTTTCCAATTGGATGTTGTTCAAATTACCTCTGAATCCAAATTCAAAATTCTGAAGTTGCTCAGGACTTGGAATGTCTCCAACGGGAGCATCTATAAAGTCAGCACGCACAGGTTCTCTTTGGGCTATGGCAAATGATCCGTAAAGCTGAAAATTAGCATTAAGCTTATAAGTCAATCCAAATTTCGGATTAAAAAAAGTATACTTTTCTCCTACTTGATAGTTTGAAAGATCATTATCAGTACCTTCAGTTTCGTAATCAATAGTACGCATTTGAAGATCACCAAAAATATTGATATTCGATGAAAGTTGATAATTGGTTTTTAAGAATACGTTAAAATCATTTTTAGTACTTGATCCTTCATAATAACGATCTCTTATCTCGCTGGTACTGGCAAATTCAGACCATATAATTTCACCAAAATGCTTTCCCTTATAAGTGTTATATCCACCCCCGAGGGTCATTTGGAGATTGTCTTTGTTGTAATTTAAAGCATACGTAAATCCATAGAAGTCATTGTTAAGCCACCTACGTCTGATGAGATCCGTTTGGGTAATTGTATCGTTTCCAACAATTATATTATCTAATTTATATTCAGTTAGATTGTCATTTGTCCGGTATTGCTCGTAGTAGCCCTCCCCGTGGGTATAGTGTCCTGAAACTGCCAGATTCAAATCATCATTGAAGGCGTGGTTTATGTGTAATTGGTTATGGTCCTGCTCGTAATGATCAATTTCATTTTCATAGAGATAATAATTGAATCTTCGATCACTATTGAGTAGGTTATCTATTTGTTCATTACTATTATATTCCCCTGAATTATCAATTACTGCTTGCAGTTTAGTTTCATTTCCGGTCAATCGGGCTTCAGGGGTACCGTACCATGCTTGATATCCTTCCTCTTGTCCTCCGAAAATGAGGGACTTAATTGTTGTTTTTTCCCCGTAATATCCACCCGTTAAAAAATAAGAGTAAAGATCAGATTGTGCTCGATCTATGTATGCATCAGAAGTGATGCGCGATAAGCGACCTTCAAAATTAAAATTATTTTTAATGAGACCTGTATTGAACTGCGCATTAGTTTTTAGGGTATTGAAAGAGCCAATGGTTTGATTAATTTGAGCAAAGGCATCCTTAGATAGACCGCTAGATTGTAGATTCACAGTGGCTCCAAATGCGGCGGCTCCATTAGAGGAGGTTCCTACTCCACGCTGAATTTGAATTTTATCTAGAGAAGAGGACAAATCGGGCATGTTAACCCAATACACACCATGAGACTCAGAATCATTGATGGGTATCCCATTTAAAGTTACATTTATACGAGTCGCATCACTCCCTCTGATTCTCATTCCAGTGTAACCAATTCCCGCTCCAGCATCTGAAGTAGTAACCATTGAAGGCGTATATTTCAATAATATGGGTAAGTCCAATCCAAGGTTTCTTTCTTCGATTTTTTCTTTTGATACATTAGTATAGGTAGTTGGAGTTAATTCATTGGCCTTAATAGAAAAGTTAATGACCTCATCCCCAAAAACAGTAAGGGCTTTTAGTTCCTTCACTTTGATGGGCATCCTGATGACTACTTTTGATTGTGAGCCGACTATAACTTGCTGAGTCACATAGCCTACAGCACTGACAATTAAGGTCTTTTGCTGTTCGGGGACATTCAGCTCAAAATATCCATCTATATTGGTGATGGTGCCGAAATCAAGATTTTTTATAACCACTGAGGCTCCAGGAATACCTTCATTATTTTCATCCCAAACAGTTCCTGACACCATTCTTTGGGCATAGGATAGATAGTTAACCACGAGTAAGGTGGCATATATTAAGATTCTCATTGTATTATTTTTAAATTAACCAAAATAGGAGGAGGGGACCTCCATACGGTTATCATACGTCCCTTTTCGGCATTATCCGAGCAGGTTCAATGGGTATGATCTCAGCCCGAACTTATCTTTTTTTTCAAAAAAGTAGGGCACCCCTTAACGCTACAAAGATAGGATATTATTTTAGATATTCTGCAATAATTTTATGGCACAGGCCAATCTTTCGTCTTCAATACCCTTTACGATACCATAAGGAAGTTGATTATTTTTAAGATAGTTCAAATAAATATTAAAAAGTTCTTTTCTTCTGTGTGGATGCTCCCTTTGCGGATCATCCGTCCAAGGAATGTCGATGTCGGAGAGCAGATAAAAGTCATATTTTCGTTGAGCAATTTGACCAAGAATCCAAGGGTCTGTTCTACTATATTTATCATGACTCCAAATTTTTAAAACAATCAAGTTGGTGTCACAAAACAGATATTTATTAGCCGAAGTGGCGCGATCGTCTTCCCAAGTAAGTTGTGCTTTCGCAATTTCTAATAAGTCAGCCTCTCGATAATCTCTATCTAGGCGATCCAAATAAAATCTAGCAAATTCTGGAACCCATTCGGTGTAATAGGAAACCGCCAATTCTTGGGCTAATTTGCTTTTACCTGTAGACTCAGGACCTATGATTGCAATTCTTTTTATTTCAGTTTTATGTTCCATGTTAAGTAGCCCCATATGGCAATTATGGTAAATATTAAGAATTGAAAGCTGGTCAAAGGCAAACCTTTGTAGATATAAAGTGGAACAGATATGCTGTCCACTATGATCCAAGCAATCCAATGTTCAATTTTTTTTCTAGCCATCAACCACATACCCGTGATCGCGAGGGCAGAAGTAAGCGCATCCCAGCCAGGGATATCACTATCTGTGAGCCCTAGTACAGACCGGATCAATAAAAAAGAAATTAGGAACATCAAAAAAACGATTGTATTTTCTTGCTTATTGTTTTTTGAAATGGGAACGGGGGTGCGGATTCCTTTACCATGGGTCCAAAAGTACCATCCGTACATACTCATGACAAAATAATAGATCTGAATGCCCATATCACCATACAGCTTGTATTGAAAGGTAATACCGATGTAAATGATGATACTGATGATTCCTGTTGGATATACCCAAATTTGTTCTTTTTTGGCATACCAGACGCTTACTAAGCCGAAAAAAACAGCGGTCATTTCTGGGTAAGACGTATTGACCAATTGAGAGATAAATAAGCGTTGAAAGTCAGTCATACCGCAATTATAAAATTAATAATCAAACAATCTTTTTATTAAGGCGGAATGTTGATAATTTTGCTTTGCAAATAATGCTCCTACTTATTTGCTTATGAATATTAACCAAGATAGAATTATTTTTGAAGCACTTACCTACGATGATGTGCTTCTTTTGCCTGGCTATTCTGAAATTCTCCCACGAGACACCGAAATAAAAACATTTTTGACGCGAAACATTGAAGTCAATATCCCATTTCTGTCAGCAGCGATGGACACGGTTACGGAATCCAGTATGGCGATATCCATGGCGCTTGATGGGGGCATAGGTCTGATTCATAAAAACATGACCATTGCCCAGCAGGCGATTGAAGTAAGAAAAGTCAAGCGGTCACAAAGTGGTATGATCTTAGATCCTATCACCCTCAACGAAAAGGCTTTGGCTGGAGATGCTGAGAAAATCATGTGTGAAAATAATATTGGAGGGATTCCTGTGGTCAATGATCAAGGGATTTTAATAGGGATCATTACCAATAGGGATTTGAGGTTTCAGAAAGAAATGAGTAAGCCCATACAAGATATTATGACCCGTGAAAAACTCATTACTGCGAACGTTGAGGTGGGCTTAAGAGAAGCGGAAGAAATCTTACAAGAATATAAAATCGAAAAACTTCCAATCGTCGATGAAAATTATAGATTGACGGGATTGATTACCTATAAAGACATATTAAAAAACAGAGATCGACCCAACGCTTGTAAAGATAAATTCGGACGCCTAAGGGTAGGCGCAGCTGTAGGAGTCACTCCTGATGTGACTCAGAGGATTTCAGCTTTGGTGGATGCTGGAGTAGATGTAGTCAGTATTGATACGGCACATGGACATTCCAAAGGGGTCATTGAGGCGACGAAAATGGTAAAGTATCAATTTCCTGATTTAGAGCTTATTGTGGGCAATGTGGCTACGGCTGAAGGGGCTTTGGCCTTGGTTGAAGCAGGAGCCGATGCTGTGAAAGTGGGCGTTGGACCGGGGAGTATTTGTACGACAAGAATTATTGCGGGTGTGGGCGTTCCCCAATTATCTGCCGTTTATGAATCGGCCAATGCCTTAAAAGGGACAGGCATCCCTGTCATCGCAGATGGAGGGATTAGATTTTCCGGAGATGTAGTCAAAGCTTTGGCAGCGGGGGCTAATGCTGTGATGATAGGATCTTTACTTGCAGGAACCGAAGAGGCACCGGGAGAAGTCATTCTGTATGAGGGGAGGAAGTTTAAGAGTTATCGAGGCATGGGATCTGTCGAGGCTATGGAGGATGGTTCAAAAGATCGCTATTTTCAGGATGCAGAAGACGACATAAAAAAATTAGTACCCGAAGGCATTGTCGGTAGGGTACCTTTCAAAGGGATGGTTTCCGAAGTTCTTTATCAAATGGTGGGAGGACTTAGAGCAGGCATGGGTTATTGTGGGGCGCGTAATATTGAGGAATTGCACCTAGCAAAATTTGTTAAAATTACCTCAGCTGGATCTGTAGAAAGTCATCCACATGATGTCTATGTGACCCGAGAGGCGCCCAATTATTCGACTCGATAGTTAAGAAGTTAAATTTAGATTTATAAATTTGAAAGCATCATATCAAAAGAGTTTATGTCTGCTATTGTTTTTGGGGTTTTTTTTAAGCTGTGACTACCTCAATAAAAAGCAGGAACTCACTTCCGGTCCCATTGCTCGCGTAGGAGATAATTATTTATATGGAGAAAATATAGCCCAGGATATGCCTCTGGGCCTTTCGTTTTCAGACAGTAGTAGACTCGTGGATAAATATGTGGATGATTGGGTAAAGAAGCAGTTGTTAATCATTAAAGCCAATGAGGAATTAAGTATCAATGCAATAAACATTGACCGTAAAGTCGAGGATTACCGCTATACATTGATCATGCATGAGTTTGAGAAGATTTATATAGGCTCACATTTAAATACCCAAGTCACTCAGGAGGAGATTGAATCTTATTATCATGAACGATCAGAAAATTTTTTATTGAAGCAAAATATCGTACAATGCATCTTTGCTAAGATTCCGAGTAGTGCACCAGACATTTCCCAGATTCGCAGAAACATAAGAAATTTTCCCAACACGGAAATTGAGGATATTAAAAATTACTGTTATCAATTTGCCGATTTATCATTTCTTGATGATTCTGTGTGGATAGGTCTTGATGAGTTGGTGATAAATACACCGCTTGCTAGTTTGCAAAATAAAACTCAATTTTTAGAGAAAACCGTTTACAGTGAAACTAGAGACGAGAGTTATATTTATTTATTTAGAATTGTTGAATATAAAATATCTGATCAGGTTGCACCGTTAGAATATGTCAAAGAAGATATAGAAAATATTATCATTAATAAGCGTAAACTTGCACTTAAGAAGGAATTACACGAGACGATTTATGAAGAAGCACTCAAAACGAAGAAATTTGAAGTTTATCGCAATTAGTAGCGTTATTTTTTGGCTTTCCCTCCATGCGGTAATTGGTCAGTCTCAAGAGTTATTGGTCGATAGAATTATTGTTAAAGTAGATGATTATATCGTATTAAAATCAGATTTAGAACAGACCTATCTTGAGTATCTTTCTCAAGGAGAAGTAAATAGTGGCGCGTTGAGGTGCCAAGTATTAGAAAATTTAGTCATCAATAAGTTATTGGTGGCAAAAGCAGAAATTGATTCGGTCATTGTATTAGATGAAGAAGTACAAAATAATCTAGATCAAAGAATGGCTTATATGATCTCTCAGATTGGCTCGGCCAAAGAAATAGAAGCGTATTATGGTAAGAGTTTAGGACAAATAGAGGAAGAATTATTTGATCAGGTCAAGGAACAAAAAATAATTGAGACCATGCAGCGGACTATTACCAGTGACATTAAGGTAACACCCAGTGAGGTAAAACAATTTTTCAATAAAATACCCAAAGATTCCTTGCCCTATTTTTCAACCGAAGTTCAGGTCGGTCAATTGGTGATGAAGCCTGAGCCAGGAGCCGAGCAGCTAGGTAAGGTCGAACGGCAATTATTAGAAATCAGAGGCAAAATTTTGAGGGGGACAGAGACCTTTGAAAATATGGCAAGGAGGTATTCAGAAGATCCAGGATCGGGATCTCGTGGGGGTCAGCTTCCGTTTTATAAGCGAGGCGAACTGGCTCCAGAGTTCGAAGAGTCTGCTATGACAATGGAGGTTGGAGAGCTTTCAATGCCTGTCAAATCAGATTTTGGATATCATTTGATTGAGTTACAAGAAAGAAGGGGAAATACGTTTAGGTCTAGGCATATACTGATCATTCCTAAACCTTCTGCCGATGATATTAATGTGGCGGAAAATAAACTGGATAGCATAAGAAATTTAATATTTGACAGTCTAACAACTTTTAGAGTGGCAGCAAAAGAATTTTCAGCAGACAAGGAAACGGCATCAAATGGAGGTTTCTATACCGGAACCGATGGTTCAGTGAGGGTTTCAGTTGAGCAATTAGACCCTAATATATTTTTCACTGTCGATACCATGAGCATAGGCTCCTTGACAAAGCCATTGAAGTTTTCAATGGTCGATGGAACGACGGCTTTTAGATTGATTTTTTATCAAGATAGAATACCCCCTCATCAAGCTAATTTGAATGATGACTATCAAAAGTTGGCTGAATATGCACTCAATGCAAAAAAAGGGAAATTATTAGATAAGTGGTTTGAGAAGGCCAAAGGTGAAGTCTACGTGGATGTTGATCCTGCCTACAACTATTGTGATATAATGAAATAATTAGGTATGATTGAGAAAAATGAAAAAGAATTAGCAGACGAGTTTTTAGAAAAATGTAATACACTCCATGAGGAAATAGCTCGAATAATTATGGGTCAAGAAGAGGCGGTTCGGTTATTGATTATTTCTATTTTTTGTAGCGGTCATTCGTTATTGGTTGGTGTCCCGGGACTTGCCAAAACCTTACTAATAAATACGCTGGCTCAAGCCCTCAATTTGGATTTCAGTAGGATTCAATTTACCCCTGATTTAATGCCTTCAGATATCATTGGTGCTGAAACTTTGGATCGTGATCGAAATTTCAAATTCATCAAAGGGCCCATTTTTTCCAATGTAGTCTTGGCGGATGAAATCAATAGGACGCCACCCAAAACCCAATCTGCCTTGCTTGAAAGTATGCAAGAATATTCGGTTACCATAGGAGGGACTAAGCATAAATTAGATCGACCCTTTTTTGTTTTAGCCACACAAAATCCGATTGAACAAGAAGGTACTTATCCCTTGCCTGAAGCACAACTCGATCGTTTCATGTTGATGATTAAATTAGATTATCCTGATTATCAAACCGAAGTAGAAGTTATAAAAAATACGACGAAAGATACGTACATAGCAGTGAAAAATGTAATTTCAAAAGACGAAATCCGTACTTTCCAAAATTTAGTCAGAAGCGTACCGGTAGTAGATAACGTCTATGAGTATGCCGTTTCGTTGGTTCATAAAACAAGGCCAGGAAGAGCGGGATCCAGTACATTGGCAAACGATTATCTAGAGTGGGGAGCAGGCCCCAGAGCCAGTCAGTTTTTAATTCTGGGTGCCAAATGTCATTCTTTGATGACAGGCAAGTATGCGCCGGACATTGAGGACGTTAAGGCGGTGGCAAAATCAGTTTTAAGACATAGAATTGTGAGGAACTTCAAGGCTGAAGCCGCAGGAATTTCAGAAACTCAAATCATTCAAGACTTACTTTAATTACAATCCATTGAATTGGCGTAAAAAGCGGATGTCATTTTCAGAAAACAGTCGAATATCATCAATTTCATATTTGAGCATGGCAATACGTTCTATACCCATGCCAAAAGCGAACCCACTAAATTTTTTCGAATCAATACCGCAATTCTCCAATACATTGGGGTCCACCATTCCTGAACCACCGATCTCGACCCAACCACTGTTTTTACAAATTTTACAGCCCTTCCCTTTACAGATGAAACAGCTGATATCTACCTCGGCGCTGGGTTCAGTAAAGGGGAAATAGGAGGGTCTGAATCTAATCTGTGTATCTTTTCCGAAAAATTCACGCGAAAAATGATAAATAGATTGTTTGAGGTCTTTAAAGCCAACATTACGATCAATATACAAACCTTCTACTTGGTGAAAGAAACAATGTGCCCTTGCAGAGATGGCTTCGTTCCGATAAACCCGACCTGGCATGATAGATCTAAAAGGAGGCTTTCCATGCTCCATTAATCTTATTTGTACTGTAGAGGTATGGGTCCGTAATAGTCTGTCAGGATCTTTTTCTAGAAAATATGTATCCTGCATTTCTCTAGCTGGGTGATTTTTAGGAAAATTGAGGGCCGTGAAATTATGCCAATCATCTTCCATTTCAGGTCCTTCAGATACGTTAAACCCTTGTCTTTCAAATATTTCGATCATTCTGTTTTTGACAATATTGATCGGATGTAACCCACCTATTTGAAAAGGAGTTGAGGGAAGTGAAATATCAGGGTATTCCGAAGGATGGGATGTAGTAGACTGAAGATGGTCCACCAAAGATTGAAATTTGGTATTGGCCTCTTTTTTTAGCTCATTAAGGGCTGCTCCAAAAGCTTTTTTTTGATCATTGGGGACCGTTTTAAATGCATCAAATAGACCGCTAATCACACTTTTTTTACCAATGAATCTGATCCGAAAAGTTTCTAATTCAGAGGCGTTCGCGACGAGGGCTTTAGCTAATTCTTTGTGTACTTTTTCAACCTGATCAAACATGGTATAGCAAAGGGTTTTGGATTATTAAGGGATAAAGATAATTAAGGACATCAAGGTAATAAAGAAATTCCTTGTTCTTTGTAAACTATGGGCTAATACGCTGTATCTTGTCCTTTAATGAGCTCAATGAATGTGATGAAGATAATCTTTACATCTAAGAAAGCAGACCAATTATTTAAATAGAATCGGTCTAAGGTGACTCTATTTTTAATTGCTCTTAAATCTTTTATTTCACCACGATGTCCCAACGCTTGTGCCAATCCAGTAATCCCGGGCTTGAAGGTATGCCTTTGAGAATAACTTTTGATTTGATTAATGTATTGATCATTCAGTTTCACAGGCAAGGGTCTGGGGCCTACGATGGTCATATCTCCAATTAGGACATTAATTAGTTGTGGAAGTTCATCTAAACTAGTCCTTCTTAAGATTGCACCAAAGGGGGTCACTCGGGGATCATTTTTTGTTGCCCATTTATGGTCTGCTCCTTCATTTAAGTACATGGTACGGAATTTTAAGCAGCGAAAAATTTCATTATTCTTACCATTTCGACGTTGCTTAAATAAAATGGGACCAGGAGACTCAAAAAAGATTAGGAGGGCAATGATGGGATAGAGCCAACTAAGAACAAAAAGTAACATCATTGATGAGAATAAAACATCAAAAGAGCGCTTTAAAAATCTATTAAAAGCATGGTCCAAGGGCAAATAATTGACATCGATGATATTGATGTTGTCTATTAACTTGAGCGTATAAGATTTTAAAAAATCTGTTTTGAAATGAGGCAATAATTTTACCTTGACAAATGAGGCATCAGCCAATTCAATAATTTGATTCAATTCCTCTCGCACAATATTTTCACTGACATAAACGAAATCAATGTTTTCTAAGTCTGAATTAAGAAAGGCCTGAACGTTTCCTTTAAGGGGGTAATTTTTGTATGTTTGCGTGCTACTTCCGTATAATCCAGTACAGCGGATACCTATATTTCGGTTTTTATTAATGGCATCAAACAAGGAAAAACCCAATTGATCATAACCGATGATGGTTGCATTGCGATAATTCCCCCCCCACTTACGATATTTATTAACAACTAAGTGGATGATTACGCGCTCTGTTGGAATAAATAGAAATAATAACCCAGCAAAATACAAAACGAAGGTTCTTGACAGAACTTGTTGATTACTGAAAATCACAAAAAACGAAAATAATGCCAAGAAAACAGCAATGGTTTTAAAGCCTTTGGTAATTGACTTTTCATATCCTGAGGGTCTGCCTATTTTGAAATCTTTGCCGAGCAAAGACGAGCTTGTCCAACTTAATAGAAGAAAAAATAATGTTTCTATGTTGTAATTTTCTAAAGGGAACGAGACACCAATCACCTTTTGGGTCGTCACGAAAGCGATGGAAACCACTAAAAGATCAACGAGTATAAATAGGATGGGGAAAAAGAAATAAAATCGCTTTCTCATTAGATTTATTTATAAAAATCAAAAATAAGGTTTTCGAATGAATAATTCACTATTAATTAATAACATAAATAGCTGATCTTACAAACTAATGCAGTTTGGTAACGTTATTATTTCCTTTTTAAAAATTATTATTTGGTATTCTCCTATTTACTTATAAAATGATTGCATTTTTACGGTGAATTAATATTTTAAACGATTAGGTTTAAACTCGCGTAAGAAAATCCCTCAAAACTCTATAAGTGCGTTGCGTAATAAAATCTTAAATTTCATCACCTTCAGCACAGCAGTAATGCTTTGGTCATGTGTTTCAGATATCGATCGTGAGACACTCATATATGATAATAATTTTGAGACGGTAGATTTGACAAAGATTGAGGGAGGTATTGTCACCTCTTATTTGGGACAAAACATATTGGGCACTTACAACAATGGAGGGTTTAAACTGACTCTTGAAGGCTTGGGGACACATGATTATGTTCAAATTCAAGTCTTACTTTATGTTCACGACTCTTGGGATGGTAATGCGGAGTCCCCTGATGGCACGGATTATTGGGGGGTCATGCTAGATTCTTCAGAAGTAGATGTTTTTAAAACCTCATTCTCCAATTCACCCTGTTACAATAATTACTGTCTGATGCAATCCTATCCTGAACGGCACCCCTTTTTAACTTTCCCTAGAACCGGAGCCTCAGCCGTTGATCTACCTGCCTTTTGCAAGTCTGATGGAACGACCTCGGCGTACGAGATCGAGCTCATTTTCCCACATCGTAAAGGTCAAGTTGAAATTGTATTTTGGGACGAATTGAATCAGCCTAATACATCTGATGCTCAATGTGATGAAAGTTGGTCGCTGAACAATATTCAAGTAAAATTATTATCAATTTGAAAAAGCAAATCATTTTGATTTTTTTTATAAGTATCGCTTGGTTAACGGTGCTGGTCTCATTACGAGCCCAATCGTTGCCCGTAGGTTTTCCCTTGATCGAAGAAGGTTTGCGAAGAGGGCAACTGCTTGGGACGGTTGATTCTCTCTTGTCATTTGATATAAGGTCGCTCAATGACATTGAAACACTGCAGCAAAATAAGCCTTCTTTTACTTTTGGTTCTGCGCTCAGAAAGTCTGAAAATGAGCAATTCAATGTGCAATTATTACCTATATCGAATCAAACAGAGCATACTAGCAACATTCCTTATCACACCAATAATGGGCTCATGCTGCCGATAGCGGGATTTCAGTCGAGCCTCTCAGCAGGAGTTTATGCTAAGCTAGGCATCTTATCGCTTCAATTATACCCCACCCTCTATTATGGGATGAATCGAGAAGTTGACGGATATTCAAATATCAATAAAACGGATTGGGGACAGTCCCAAATAGCAGTATCCTATAAATTATTTACTTTGGCCTTGTCCAATCAAAATATGTGGTGGGGACCATGTAAAAACAACGCCCTGATCCTATCCAACAATGCGGCAGGCTTCAAGCACATTTCTTTTAAATCAAGTCGACCGGTCAATATTTTTATTGGTCATTTGGAATGGGAACTCGTAGGTGGGCGGTTGGATAATTCGCTTTATACTTCACATTACCCCACTCAAGGCTATACAAGTATACCCTTTCTTGGACCGGCCAATCAGGACGCGCGGTACATGAATGGCATCAGTATCTCCTATCAGCCCAAATGGGTACGCGGCTTGTTTTTAGGGGTCAATCGTGCGGTACAAATGTACCGTCAGACAGCGATTGATTATAATGAATATCTTCCGGTTTTTGGAGATCTTTTTAGAGGAGGGGAGGAGGACGTGGGGACAGATGGACAAATATCCATAACGACGCGATACATGATGCCTGCCGCTCGGGCGGAGCTTTATTTTGAGTATGGTAGAAATGATGCGGCTATGAGCATCAGAGATTTTGCCATGATACCTCAACATTCTCGTGCTTATGTTTTTGGGATTACCAAGATCGTTGAAACTCAAAAAGAACACAAGTTCATTTCTGTGGAGTTTGAAATGATTCAAATGGAGCAAACTATTGATCGATTGGTCAGAGGTGCGGGGAGTTGGTATACACACGGGCAAGTACATCAAGGCTTTACCCATCAGGGACAAGTATTAGGTGCAGGGGTAGGGCCCAGTGGCAATCAGCAAGATTTTAAATTTTTGCTGATCAATCAGGAGACCCAATTAAAATATGGATTTTCACTCAGGCGTGTGGTACACAACAATGATTTCCTGTATGTCGCTTTTGGAGATCTAGATGAGCGCAAACGTTATTGGACAGACTTATCTTTGGGATTGGAAGCTGGAGGCTTTTACAAAAGGTTCATTTTCGAGGGTCAGCTCACCTACATTTATTCCCTGAATTATCAATGGGAGTTATTAAATGAATTAAACGCACCATTGTCTAAAGGCAATAATCAATCGAATGTATTTTTGGGGATCAAAACGGCCTATCAATTTTGAAAAAAAAATCATTATATATAGTCGTATTGACATTTTTTCAGATGAGCGTAAGTGTGGGGCAAGTCATTGATGTGGGTACGCCCATCGTGGAAGAGCAATTGCGGAGACTTCAGTTAACATCAGATTCAGCTATACATTATTCTTTTTTCAAGCGGCCATTGAACATGAGCTATTTTGGTCACACATTGATGAAAGATCATTGGTTTGGAAATTCAATACTTAGCCAGAAGTCGTTCAAATTGATTTTTCTAAATGCACGAGTGGATTTGGATTTCAATTCAAATCATCCCTATGAACGCAATAATGGGAATTTTAACCCTGCAAAAGGCTTGCAATACAGAAGATCGATAGGTCTTTACGCCAAATGGGAATTCATAGAAATACAAGTTAAACCCGATTGGCTTTTTGCTCAAAATGAGGACTATGAGGGATTTTCAGAGGCTAAAGGACAAAGAATTTGGTGGACGCGTTATAATTGGTGGACCTATGCGGATCACCCTGAGCAGCATGGAGCCACAGATGAATGGCGACTCAGGCCGGGACAATCCTATTTAAAGTTTAATTATCGTAAGTTTTCTTTAGGCCTTTCCAGTCAAAATTTATGGTGGGGTCCTGGAAAAAAGAATTCCCTTCTGATGACGAATGCAGCTGAGGGGTTTTGGCACCTCTCGTTAGAGACTCAGATGCCGATTGATACTAAAATTGGTACTTTTGAAGGGCAATTCATAGGAGGTATTTTAAATAATTCGGATTATAGCCCTCCCGATACGTTACGGCAGTACGGGGGTAAGACCAATTTATATGTTCCCTTTAGAGACGCAGAGCGGTATTTATCTGGAATTCATATTTCCTACCAACCTAAATGGGTGGAGGGGCTGTTTTTTGGCTTTTCCTATGTCAATCAGCAGTATTTAGAGGATGCTCAAGACAATGGAGATATGTTGGCTGCTCTGACAGATGTCTTTAGTCGAAATGAAGGGATAGATGATCGGATGCGACCGGATAGATATGCTTCCTTATCTTTGCGTTGGATTTGGAAGGAGGCCCATGCTGAAGTGTATTTTGAAGGTGGGAAAAATAAGTTTCAGGGCTTTAAAGAGTTTTTAATGGTCCCTGAAAAAGATGCTGGATTTGTTTTGGGATTCAATAAACTATTTGATTTGCCCCGACCCAACAACTTCCTAGAAGTAGGAATGGAGCTGACCAAATTGGCCCAATCCACTGATTATAGTCTAGCAGAACTGAACAGTTGGTACCTTGATCAAAATATCAGGCATGGATACACGCACAAGGGGCAGTGGATTGGGGCAGGTATTGGCCCAGGAAGTAACCTAGCCACTATTGATCTCAGTTGGCTCAATACAGACTATAAACTGGGCCTCGTTTTGGAGCGAGCGCTTCACAACAGTGATTTCTATTATTTGGCATTTGCACACAATCGAGATTGGAATAAATACTGGGTTGATTACAGTATTGGGATTCAGGGATATACGCAGATCAAAGACCTCATGATCCAGGGAAGCATTACGCGTATTACCTCACTCAATTATCAGTGGGTAAATATTCGAAATAATCCAGATGACGACTATATCCGCCCGGGTAATGATCTGCTCAATTGGAACTTTAATTTGAGTGTGATTTATCATCTACCCACCAAAAGAAGGCAAAAGAAAGAGAAAAGAGCTTAAGATCGTGCGGAAAGCGATACCTAATATATTACTGATGGGATCGATCTAGTTCCATGTGTTTTTTGGATGATTTTTTTTGAGTTAACGGAAGAAAGAATAGGTTTTATTCGAGAGGTTTTACAATAAGAGGATAATCATGGGCCAAAAAGCACTAAATGGCATATATTTGATAGCGATACTAAACATTACCTAAAAACAGGGGGACAAGAGTTGTTGAGTTCTTGTTCACATAAACGTTAAAAAAAGCAAAATTTCAATCATGTTCATTGAAGTTTATTAAGACCAAAAATCAATTCATGACTTCCATCATTTCAAAAGGGATCCGCAATCAACTAGAAAATGAAGTGGAATAGATTGATTATCCAGAGCGTGGGTTCCTTGGGTGTCCTGCAAATGACCAATTATTTGGTGCCTGTTTTAGTCATTCCACTGCTTTTGGCTCGTGTGGGACTTGAAGGTTATGGGACGATTATTTTGGCGCAAGGTATCATGAATTTTGCGGTTGCCATTACTGATTTTGGTCTGAATTTAACGGGGACACGCTTGATTAGTCAGGCCAAAGGAGATCTCAGTTTGGAGCGGACGTTGACCCAAAAAATTTTGGTGATTAAAATAGTTCTATTGTTAGGAACGTTTATTGGATTGGCTTTTTTGGTAAAAACAGTTTTCCCATGGCAGCCTTATGAATATATAATATTGACTTCTTATTTTATTGTCATTGGCAATACATTGATGCCCGTTTGGTATTTCCAAGGGATTCAAAAAATGACATGGTTGGCTTTATTGAATTTCCTGAGTAGGGTGTTTTACGTTGGGGCCGTACTTTTTTTTGTACAATCGAGTGATGATTTGCTGTGGGTGAATGTTTGTAATGGGTTGGGGTGGTGTATCGCTGCCTTTTTTGGATGGGTGGTATTGTTCATAAAAATGAAATTCCGATTTGAAAAACAATCGTTCAAAGCAATTTATGAATTTGGGTATCAAAACGTTCCAATTTTTCTCTCGGAAGGGGTGACTACGTTTTATAGAAATATTGGTATAGTCATCGCTGGATTTTTTCTGAGTGCTCCTCTCATGGGGATTTATGTAATTATTGACCGAATCATGATGCTGATAGCTAATTCATATACCTTGGTATACCGGGCGATCTTTCCGATGCTATGTAATTTTGTGAAGGAATCAGATCGTGTTTTGAGAGATTTTTTATACTCGATTTTTTCAAAGCTGTTGGTTGTGGTGTTATTAGGAATGGCTATCATCATCTTTTTTGGAGGGACACTTATTGAGCTACTTTCCGATGAAATTATCCTCTCGGATATAGGACCTTTTTTATGGATATTACCTGTATTTATTTTGTTACTTTTTTGTAATCTTCCGCTGAGCTTATTAATTATCGCTTTGGATAATAAAAAAATGTATTTCAACTATCACCTGATCGGTCTGATTACAGCACTCTTTTTACTTCCTTTTTTGATTTCTTTTTTGGAGATCAATGGATTATTGATCAGTATAGCTTTAGCAGAATTGGCGATGGTTATTTTTGGTGCAACGGTATTATATAGAATCTATCGGATGCCCATCAATCCATAAATGGAGTCTAAATATTGATCACAGACATGATCCCAGGTATATTTTTTTGAAATACCGGATCTTGAACGATTCTTTAAGTCCATGACTTTTTTTGGATGAAGATCAAAGTCCTTGATTTTTTCGTTAACGGAATCAACGGATTTATTAAAAAAATCACCAAAGCTACCATCGGCTAACATTTCATCATTAAAAGGAGTTTTTAAGGCAATAATGGCACAGCCATAGGCCATGGCCTTGAGCATGGTGGGATTGGTGCCTCCGAATTCATGTCCATGAAGATAGGCGTAACAATGGTGATACAGTTCTGCTAGGGTTTCGGCCCCATTTACATAACCGGTCATGATGACGCGGTCCGTGGTTTGGGACCGGGCCTTCATTTTTTTAGCAAAGGCATCTTGAAAAGGAACGTCACCCACAATAACAAGTTTCTTATCCGAGAGACTCTGTAAAAAGCCTTCTAAAATGAGGTCTGAATTATTATCTGGAATCAGTCTACCCACTATCAAATAATAGCTATTGGGTTGGAGACCCCATTTTTCAATCAACGAAGGATTCTGTGAGTATCTAGGCTCGGCTCCATAAGCAATGACTTTAGAATCCGTTTGAAATTCTTTTTTATATACCCGTTGCATCTCGAGAGAATCATTGATGATCAAATCAAAAAAACGGGCCGCCTGCTTTGAAGACCAATAAAAAAATTTGGAGCCTAAACCTTGCCATTTGGGACGCATCCATTCTAAGCCATCCACATTGATCATGGTTTTTTTTCGGAACAATCTGGTCAATAAACCAAACGGTCCGTTGGCTGAGTTGACGGCAAGTACAACATCGTAGGGTTGCCAGCAAGCATGCAAAAACGCAAAAAGGGAATGGCTCAATTGACTGAATATTTTAGTTTCGATGGCCGGAAGGTAGACGAGATGGATCCCTTTTATTTGCTTGGGCCGGTGTTCAAAAAGATTCTTATGACAATAAATAGTCACCTTGATCCCTTTTTCAACCAGGCGTTCCGAGAGTTCTTTAGCAAAGGTTTCATAGCCACTGTACACATAGGGATAACCTCGCGTACCAATCAGGGCAATACTGGGGGGGTTAGCGTTCATGGATTACAGTAAGGAGTTGCATAATGTTTTTTTCAAAGGAGACCAGTGAAAAGTCGGCATTCACTTTTTGTTGAGCCACTTGCCCCATAGCCCTACGTATTTTTTTATCAGACAAGTAAGGGAAAATAATTTTGGCAGCCTCTTGCGCATTGTCTGGAGGAATATGGATACCTGAAACTTGATGTTCAATCATTTCTAAGGCCCCGCCTTGTGCCGTAGCAATGACCGTTTTCTGACAAGACATCGCTTCTAATATAACGGTAGGAAAGGGATCGGGTGCCGTGGAGGGAAGGATAAAGAGATCTAGTGTATTGAGAATGGCTATGATGTCTTCTCGATAACCTAGATTGATAAAATGGCTTTTGAGTCCAAGGGTTTCTAGTTTCGCATTCAATTCATCATAAAGGTATTCATTGCCAGGATAGGCATCACCGACCATGATAAAAGTAAGTTCTGATTTTTTTTGCAGCAACGCTTCGGCAAGGTCTATAAAATAGCTTTGACCTTTCCATGGATGCACTCTGGCAATCATGCCAATGATCAGATGGTTTGGACGGAGAGATAATTCTTTAGATAAATTTTGATTCGACGATAAAGATGAATAATCTAATCCATTATAGATGATAGAAATTTTGTGTTGTGGGATGAATGTGGATAGGTGGTCTTTGACCGCACCAGATACCGCTATTACATGATCGACATTTCTTGCGATCATCTTATGAATTAAAAAAGCAAACCAAGAGGGGGATTGTATGATTTCATGTATGTGAAACACATGTTTGAGCCGGCATTTTCTGGCCACCCAGCTGCCCACGATAACCGCCCCCGTATTGGAGTAGATCAAATCAATATTTTCTTGAATGCATAATTCAGTCAATTGATTTTTTGCGATCCAAAGAGTCCTAAACCTATTGATTAGGCCTTTGAAATTAAAGTATTTTCTTCTGATGATGCCGAGTTTAATAAAGCGGACCTCAATGTGTTCCTTTTTTAATGCTTGGCTTAATAATCCATCTTCAGATAGCACCACGAGAGGTTTATGGCCATTTTTTTTAAGCATTTCCAGGATGATCAGCAAAATTTTACTGGCACCGTACATGTCAGAGGAGCTATGTAAGAAAAGGATGCGCAATTAGGTTCGTGTTTTTAATTTTTTCGCAGGATTACCGCCCATGACCGAGTAGGGTGCAACGTCTTTAGTTATCACACTGCCTGCGGCGATTACAGATCCTTTTCCTATGCGTACCCCGGATAGGATGATGCAGTTGGCGGCAATCCAGCAGTCGTCTTCGATAATAATAGGAGCTGTGGCTACGCCTTGATCTTTCATGGGGACATCGATAGAATCAAAATTATGATTTTCAGCGTATAAACTCACTCTGGGGGCCATCATCACGTTATTACCAATTTCTATATATCCTGAACATCCAATATAACTGTAGGGCCCTATATTCGAGTGATTACCTATTTTGAGGCCCATTCCAACGGCGCCACCATATAAGTTACTAGGCCGGATGGTAGCGTAACTTCCGATGGTAACTTTTTCACCCAATTGAATACCTTCAGAGCAGATACAATTAATTTCAGCACCTCTTTCTATAATGAAGTTTTTGCCTACAGATAATTTGTGCCCGGAAATAATTTTGACCGATGGGCCTATCAAAACAAGCCCCTTACTTGAGCGCCAAAATAAACGGAAAAACAGTCCCCTAATGAACCAAATAAATAATGTGAATAGAGAAGATAGGGTATTCCGCCTCCTCCAACCAGCTTTATATTTATCACTGAGTATCATTAATCCTAAGCAATGTAATTTTCAATTCCATTAAGAAAATTCTTTTTGGAAAATTCTTTCAACTGCAATTTACCATTCTTTATGAGGTCATTTCTAAGATTGGATGAGTTTATCAGCTTTTTCATTGCTGTGGACCAAGCTTGAGGGTCTAAAGACTGGGCAGAAAGACCCCCGGTGCCTGCGATTTCATTGATGGCTTCATTTTCCGACAAGATGACCGGTAAGCCATAGGAAAAGGCTTCAAGTACGGGAATACCAAACCCTTCCTCAATAGAGGGAAATGTGTAAGCCCAAGCATTTTCATAAAACCATTTGAGCTGATTCGCTGAAGCATATCCCGTAAAGAGAACGTGCTTGTCTAGATTCAGTTGACGTACCAGAATTTTAAGCGTTTGATAATCATCTAAATCCTTTGCGGGTCCTTTTTGACCTACCAAGACCAGTTTGTAGTCAGGGAATTCTTTCAAAAAAAGAGCAAATCCTTTAACCAAAACAGCCAGATTTTTACGCTTTTCAAGTACACCTACGTGTAAAAAGTAGGATTGATGGACTAATTTTTCATAAGGTTCTGCGACGGCTCTTAGATCAACTTCTGGGACACTCTGATAAACGGTCTGAATGGGGAAAGATGGTAGCAAAGATCGAATTTTTTTTTCTGTAGTTCGAGAAGCACTGATTATTCTACTGTCACCATGGAGACCATGTAAGACATTCCATTTAAAGTACTTTAACCACCATTTATTGTAATTTTGTGGTATTTCCCAAAAAAAGGCATCATGAAAAACGACGATTTTGGAACAAGAAAGCTTCCAAATAGGGGCATGAAAATCAGGAAAAATAATTGCTCTAGGTTGGTGTATAAAAACTAAAATAGGGATAATAATTTGCTTCCAAAGCAAAGTATAAAAATGGAATAAAATATGGCGCCATTTATTATGATGCTTGAAAAAATTATTTTTTTCAATTTGATATAAGTTGGGATAGATCAAATATTCATACTTATTGGATTGGGCCGTAGCCGCGAGCAATTCTTGGATATACGTATTGAGACCTGTTTTGGCCATCAGTAAATATTGAATATCGATGATGACTTTTTCTTTAGTCATGAGGTATCGCATTAGGTAAAATGGCCGTACTGTTCTTTATTTTCACACTTTGACCCACCATCCACCAGCTAATTAAGGATACGAACAGATAGAGTTCCGCATTTGCCGTGAATAAGGGCAAGAGTAAGGCAAATTTGGTAGTTCCAGCTACAAATGAAATGATTTGGTCATTGGGGGTGAGTGCCTTTCGATAGGTTTGAATACTGGTTTTTATGGCCAGGTATAGTAGATTGACATAAAGAAAAAGGCCTAAAACGCCCATTTGAACGCCAAAAATGAGAAATTGATTTTCTCCTCCTACGCTATTTTCATTATCGACGCCATTCCCATTACCACTCATGGCCAGGCCGATCCCCTCTGGAAATTCAATCATACTTTCGAGGCCTTCAAACCATTCAATAAGGTGACCCAAACTCGAAGCATTTTCAAAAGTCAACGTATCCAAAACAAAAAAATATAAATCCTCTGAGGCAAAATACATGATATAAATAATGGAAGAAAATATGAAAAAGACACCCGCCCAAAGCAAGCGGTAGTATTTGAATATAAAAGCAATAAAGATTAATTCTACAATAAAAGCGGCCAGAGAAGCCCGTGAGTAAGCGAAAAAGAGTGATCCAACGATAGCCATCATGAAGCCTCCGTAAAGCATTTGATTGGTTCTGTGTGGGGTCTTTATAAAAAAAATAAACGCTATGGGAAAAGCGAGTAGGGAGGCGCTGGCAAGATCTAAAGGATTAGCGAAAAATGCACCAAATCTTTTCACACCAGATTGGGTCTCAAAGGTCCATGATAGTCCATAATTTCCAGTAGGCTCAACGTCGTTTATGACATTTTGAAAATTACCATAATTGACAAGTGTATGAAAATGTATACCACTGGCGAATTCTGCTAAATTGATGCAAAAAGCACCTAAAGCGATGCCAAGAATGAGCTTAAGCGTCAGTTGTGTTTGATGGTTACTCAAGGTCATATTTCTTCCTAAAAAATAAACGAGACCCATGAGTAGGATGTTCTTGAAATAGGTGGCTTTGGCCAAAAAGGCAACTTCTCCTATCGGCAATACCAGAAAAATAAAGGCCAAAATTATAAAAGCGCCAAATACGAGGTCTATTTTGTTAAACTTGAATTTTTTTCTAATCAGATCCGATTGATAAAAGATGAAGACCGCCAGGGCAATAAATAACGCAAATTCTTTGAGGTATTGAATGATAAATACCCCTATAGGGCTTTTGGTTTGTTGAAAAACAAAGCTTTGCAAAGTGATGTACATGGGTAAATACAGTATAAAGAAGATAAGAAAGTACCATTCTTTTCCTGTTTTTATCAAAAGAAAAATAAGATATCCTGTGCCTAAAAGGAGGGTGAGGGCAATTAATATGAAAATGAGGATGGACATGATTTTTTAGGTACTCATGATCATTTGCTGAATGTTTGGGCAAAGGGGGATCATATCAATGTAGTAGATCAGCATAAATAAGTGTCACAATTGTGTTGAATATCCCTCTAAAAAACCTTTCCAAGATATTTTTAATTTTTTCCTTCGTCGCTTCAATATGAAATATACACTATAACTGATTATTTTCAATAAAAGATAAAGATGAGCGTTGATGGCATGAATGCCTCTAGCGTGCAATCTGGCAAGAAAAATATGATTTCTTATATTTAAGTAATGAACAAATGGAGATAGAAATCCCTCTTCCATTTTTTTTTTATTTTTACTGCTGGCCCCTATCTTATGATAAATCGGAAGGGTCGGGTTGTAAGCCAGAAGATAGCCCAATTTCCTAATTCTTAAAGACCAATCCACATCTTCGTAATAGGCAAAAAAGTGTTCGTTCAACAATCCCACTTCGGTGATTATTTCTGATTTCAGAAGGATGCAACAACCCGTGATCCAATCGACATACTTAAACTCATTATATTTTTCAGTATCTGTCTGGTTGTGTCCAATGATTCTAGTTGATGCATTCAATGGATAATAAATACCCCCTGCATTCCATACCTTATTAAGATTATTATGGAACATTATTTTTGGCTGTACCGCGGCAATATGAGGATTAGAATGGAGGGTCATTAAAAGGGGATCTATAAAATTTTTGGGGGCGATGGTGTCATTATTTAACAACATGATATACTCAGCATTTAAAGTTAACCCATATTTAATGCCAATATTATTGGCTCCTGTAAAGCCCAGGTTTTTTTTTTGAGGTAGGAGGGTGATGTTTGGAAAGTTACTTTTTAATTTTTCGGCAGATTCTTTTTGACTTTCATTGTCTACCACTATAATGCTAAGATCGGTATTTTTGGTCTGATGTAGGGATTTTAGGCAATCTTGCGTGTCATCATAATTTTTCCAATTAACTACAATAATAGCGACCATGTGGGGTTAAGAAATTGGCATCAATTTTTCCCACACGTATTTAAATATGAAAAAAAGCAGCATAAAGATCCCACCAATCAATCCACTAGTAGCGATTAACTTCAGCGGTTTGGCTTTATCAATAGCAAGAGGCCTGACAGGTTCATCTATAATTTGAATTAAAGGCTTTTTATTTCTGTGCGTGATTTTGGCCATTTCTAAATTTTTGACAATTTCTTGATACACTGCGGCAGATGCCTCAATATCAATTTGTAGTTTTTGGAAAGGGACTTGATTGGTATAATACAGGGGATTGGGATTGGGCTGAAGTTCGGATATTTGTGCCAATTGATCGAGCGAATGGTCTAGTATAATACGCGTACTATCCGCTTGATTTTGCAGAACTCTTAGATTTTCGCCTGTTTTCTTTGTACTGGTTCTTTCATAAAAATTATTTACAATTTCCACTAAAACAGTATTAAATTTTTCAGCAAAAAAGGGATCATGATCTTCTACTTTCACACTTAAAATCATGAGCTTTCTATTGGGCTTGGCAATGATCAGTTGCTTTTCCTTAAAGTCATCGATGACCTCCATTAAAAGACTGTCATGTTTGACACCCATATCAGTTGCTGGAATTTCAAAGCTGAAGTCTTGTAATTCCTCATCATTTTGCCATCTCTTGAGTAATTTTTTTCCTTTGGCATAGCGAGTGATCAAACGCTCGCTATCTGCATTACCTGAGCGTGTTAAAAAAGCTGATTTTAACATTTTATAGGACTTGTAGAGCTCCACTATATGATCGGTATCGAAGAGCTGACTGTCATCAGAGATGCTGTTTAAATTAATACCTACAACGGAAGCCAAGGATCCCAATTGAGACATATCACCCTCTCCTACCTCAATGATGAAGGTAGTTTCAGCAGTATGGATAGTGTCTCTAAATACTTCATAGGAGATTATTAAACCAGCTATGATAAAAGTGCCCAACACCATCTTTTTCCAATGAAGTAAGAGATATTTGATTAAGCCTCGTACCTTATTAATGAAGTCACGAAAGGAGATGCGCTCTTCGTCTATATACATAGGGTCATTCAATTATGGATTGTTTAGTAAGGTGACACCTATCAAGGTCAAAGAGGTAATTAAGGAAGTCGAAATGGCAATAACATCTCCTGTATTAATCCCTACTTTATTGGGTTTTTCAGGCACAATAATTTCAGCTCCGGGAGCCATTTTAGGATAGGATTTTATACCCAGAAAACTATTGGTTCTTGCAGCATTACCATTGGCATAAACAACGTAGGCATTTCTTTTTTTGGCCCTATTATTGAAGCCACCCGCTTCATTGATATAATATTTGAGTCCCTTGGAAGATTCAAATCCTATGGTATTGGGATATAAAACATTACCGATTACCCTGATTGTGCTCATCTTTTTGGGAATATTAATAATATCACCATCCTCCAAAACTAAATCATCAATGGATCCTGGTTTTGATAAAATCTTATTCAAATTTAAGGCGATAGATTCAGCTTCTTTTGGATTGATATCTATATCGGAGTTATTGTTAGAGATTTCTTTTATTCTATTTTTTTGAGCAAGGTCCGACAAATTTTCATTCTCAGGGTTGTATTTATTTTGATCATAGCCCAATTCCTCATTTATTTTATCGATGACGACTAAATCGGATTCGCTGTAAAAGCTGGTATCCATATGGTTTAAAAAATTCAGGAGATTAGATTTCTTTTCCTGTTGATCATTACTGTTGCGGTTAAATTCGGATTTTCGAATTAAGGTAGCCCCTGCGGCATAGGCAAATTCATTTAGGCCATTTGCCTTGCGTATGACATCCGAAATCCTTTCATCAGCAGATTCGATAGGATAAGTTCCGGGTAAATGTACTTGTCCTAAAATTTGAATAGATTTCTCTTCAAAATAATTAGGATTTTTTCTAATGGTGATGTGATCAAAGGGTCTTAGGAGAAACTCATTAGCTGAGATTTCAAGATCGTCATTTATCGTCAATTGTTCTGTTTCGATTTGGGCATAGGCAGATTGTTGAAGCGGCCTTCTTGAAATAAAAGCAGTGCCTCCGATCGCTGCTTTTTTAAATCCTTTGGCTTGAAAAATCAAATCTTCCATTGAGAGATTATCAGAAAAGCGATAAACGCCAGGATTATTTATTTCGCCCGTAATGCGGACAAATTGTTCCTCTTCAAAATCATAAATAGAATTGATCTGAAGGACGTCTTCTTTTTGCAGTGTTACCTCCCCCATTTCACCACTTAGAATTTTTTCAAGGTTTAAGGTGAGTGTTTCAACGCTATAATCTGGATGCATTCTCGTTAACAAGGCCCGTCCCGTAAAGGCATCCCCTGTTAAACCATCGGCTAGGTCTATCAATTTTTTTAAGTTTAAATCATCCGTCAAAGCATAAGGCCCAGGTCTAAAGACTGAACCTTTTATAATTACACGATTTTCAAATCTATTTTGAATTTCTCCTATGCTGAATACATCACCATCGTGCAGGTTAAATTCGTTGAATTGAGATTTATAGATATCTAATACTTGCTTTGAAGCGTCGTTATTACGGATGACACTGATTCTTTTCTCATAGGCATTGGAAGTAAAACCACTCGCGTAGGTGAGCAAATCCCCAAATGTTTCATTTTCCAGAGTTTCATAGAAGCCGGGACGTTTGACGGCCCCTTGCAATTCAATTCTATTGGCATAAGGTCCGATAATGATGACATCATCATGCTGGAGATGCACATTGCTATTCGTATTGCCTTTCAATAAAAAATCATATATATCAACCGTAGCGATCTGCTCACTTTGTCGGTACACCTTGATGTCTCTGAGGGTGCCCATCAAAGTTGGCCCACCGGCAGCATATAACGCATTGAATACCGTAGATAGCGCATTGATGGTGTACGTCCCCGGGACGTTTACTTCACCTACAATGTTGATACTGATGTTTCGAATCATACCAATAGACACCTGTAAAAAAGTACTGGGTGCGGCACCAGATAACTCAACATAAACCCCAGCAAGTCGATTTTTTATTTTTGTCTGGGCTTCCTTCAAAGTGAGTCCATTCAAATAAATGGGCCCCACATTACTCAGGAATAGTTGGCCATTGGGTTGAATGGATTCGGTATAATTCCATTCGGAGGCGCCAAAAATATCAATTACGATTTCATCACCGACTCCGAGCACATAATCTGGCGGGGGCGGAAAATTGAGGCTGGTTTCAAAGCTCAATTCTCTGGAATCGTCATTAAAAACACTATAACCAAAGTTTTGATTTATGGGTAAATCTTCTAGTTCTATTTCTTTTTTCTCTTCCTCGAAAGCCAACTGTGTCAAATAATCGGTCAACACTTCTTTCTTTTTTTCTTCTTGAAAATCAGAAAGGCTTGATTTTCGTTTATTGTCTGCGGCACGTATTTTGTTGATTCTCCTTGAGAGTTTGCTGATTTCCATGGCAGACAAACCTTCTGATCTCGCATATTGGACAATATTTTGATCAGAATAGCCCATGCCTTTGGCACGCTGCATCATCATGCGTATCTGATCATCAGAAAGATTGTCAACTTTCACAGATTGGGCTTTTCCCATACTTTGCGCGGTGACCATTTCTAGACTACAGGTCCCGATGAATAAAGCAAAAAAGAGGATTACAGAAATCCTAGAATATTTGTGCATAGGTATGCTTTTATTGACAGTCAGCAAATTTAATTAATTAATAATCAAAAAAGCACGCATCTATTTATTTCCATTGGGGAATGTTATAGGTGGGGGGATGGAAAAATGATTTTCCTATCAGAAGTTTTTTTCTTTTCCCTGAACTAAAAAATAGGGATTTAATAAGTTTTCTTTATTATAGTTTACGGGAGTTTGAGAGTTTTGGATGATCACCTTGCCTCCTGCTTCTTCAACGATTATTTGAGCAGCAGCGGTATCCCATTCCATTGTAGGAGCAAACCGAGGATATAAATGGGCTTCGCCTTCTGCAACCATGAGCAGTTTCAATGAACTGCCTTTAGATAGGATTTCGGGTTTGATTAAGTTATCTAAAAATACTTGAGTCTCGGCGTTGAGGTGAGAGCGAGAGGCCACCACATTAAGTCCAGATTGTTGGAGATCAAAGGAGGTACACTGAATCATTTGTCCATTTTTTTGAGCGCCGGATGCTTTGATGGCAGAATATAGATCAGCAGTGACGGGCGTTTGCACAACTCCGAGTATGGGCTGATGATGGTGTATCAGGGCAATGTTCACGGTGAACTCTCCATTCCTTTTGATAAATTCTTTAGTCCCATCTAAGGGATCTATCAGCCAAAAAGTTTCCCAACTTTTTCTTTGTGAAAAAGGAATTTGAGCGCCTTCCTCACTTAAAATTGGAATACCGGTTTTTTCGAGTACGGCGGCAATGACCTGATGGGCCGCTTGATCTGCGCGGGTCAGTGGGGATTGATCATCTTTGGCTTCTATTTCAAAATCACCAGAATGATAGACTTTGAGTATTTCCTCACTGGCCATGCTTGCCGCAATTTTGGCCTGTTCGAGTAATGAATTTAGGTTCATAATAGAGAATGGATTTAAATGATCATACCTGCGGCCACGGTTTCATGGGTGGACTCATCTATTAAAATAATACTACCCGTTGTTCTGTTTTTTCTATAGGCATCCGTTAACAAAGGCTTGGTAGTACGCAGTTGTACTCGCGCCACGTCGTTCATGCCAATGTTGAGGTTTTCAACATTCCGATGCAGGGTATTTACATCTAACTCGTATCGAATATTTTTAATAATGGCTTTGGCTTCTGATGTGGTATGCTTAATGATGTATTTTGATTTAGGATGGGGCGCTTTAGTATCGAGCCAACACATCATGATCTCAATGTCTTGATTGAGGTCGGGTTGATTATTGGACCTCACCAACATATCGCCCCGGCTTACATCTACATCATCGGTGAGCTGTATGACAACCGACATCGGAGCAAAGGCTTCAGATAGCGGACCGTTGAAGGTCTCAATAGATTTGATTGTTGATGTGAACCCTGAAGGGAGCACCGTAATTTCATCTCCCGGTTTGAAGACACCTCCTGCAATTCTTCCCGCATAGCCTCTGAAGTCGTGATAGGGGGCCATTTTGGGTCGAATGACCGTCTGTACAGGAAATCGACAATCAATGTGATTGTAATCACTACCGATATGTAAATTTTCTAAGGTGTAGAGAAGGGTAGATCCTTCATACCAAGACATTTTTTCACTGCGATTGACTACGTTGTCTCCATTGAGGGCACTGATGGGGATAAAGCGGATGTCTGTGATATCTAACTTGGAAGAAAAACTTTCAAAATCTTTTTTAATTTTTTGAAAAACGGGTTCTTGGTAGTCAATCAAATCCATTTTATTTATACAAACGATCAGATGTGGGATTTGAAGTAAAGAAGCGATGATGGCATGTCTACAAGTTTGCTCCGCCACGCCATGGCGAGCATCTATAAGGACCAAAGCGCAATTGGCAGTAGATGCGCCAGTGATCATATTCCTAGTGTATTGAATGTGACCGGGAGTATCTGCAATGATGAATTTTCTTTTGGGTGTGGCGAAATAGCGATAGGCCACATCAATGGTGATGCCCTGTTCTCGTTCGGCTTTGAGTCCATCGGTAAGCAGAGATAAATCTGCCTGCGCCAATCCTTGGCGATTGCTCGATCTCTTGACTTGATCTAGCTGATCTTCAAAAATTGATTTGGTATCAAAAAGAAGTCTACCGATCAAGGTGCTTTTACCATCATCTACACTACCGGCTGTAGTGAACCGTAATAATTCCATATCTAAATAGGCATTCATATTGGTGAATTTTTAAAAATAACCTTGTTTTTTTCGATCTTCCATAGATGTTTCAGATCGCTTATCGTCTGCTCGATTACCTCGCTCAGTCTGACGCGCTGCAGCTACTTCATCTACGATTTTCTCTAATGTGTCGGCATCTGATTCATCCCCTCCTGTGATAGTGATGTCGCCCAAAGTACGAAAACGAATTTTTTTGTGTATCGGGGTTTCTGTTTCGTTCAAATGGATGTGCTCTGATACGGGCAGCCAGGTGTCATTGCGACGGATGACTTCGCGTTGGTGCGCAAAATAAAGGGACGGAATCTGAATATTTTCGGCTAAAATGTATTGCCAAACATCCATTTCTGTCCAATTGCTCAAGGGAAACACTCGAAAATGCTCTCCATGATCATGTTTGCCATTGAACATATTCCATAATTCTGGACGTTGATTTTTAGGATCCCATTGTCCAAATTCATCTCGATGCGAAAAAAACCTTTCTTTAGCCCGGGCTTTTTCTTCGTCCCGTCGCGCGCCACCCACACAAGCATCAAACTGATGTAAATCGATGGTGTCGAGAAGGGTATTGGTTTGCAGGACATTTCTGGAAGCATTTTTACCTCGTTCCTCCGTAGATCTTCCAGAATGAATAGAATCTTGAACCAATCCTACGATGAGTCGGACGTCTAAATCAGCTACTATTTGATCTCTGAATATCATGGTTTCAGGAAAATTATGTCCCGTATCAATGTGAACCAGAGGAAAGGGAATTTTAGCTGGATAAAAGGCTTTTTTAGCAAGATGTGTTACTACGATGGAATCTTTACCTCCTGAGAAAAGGATGCAGGGATTTTCAAATTGTGCAAAAACTTCTCGAAGAATAAAAATAGATTCACTTTCTAATTCATCTAAATGTGTAAGGTTATAATTACTCATTCAAGCTTTAGTTTGGGTTCAATAAAATCAAGTAATTTTTTTAAGGATAACTCTGGAGGGTCCGTTTCAGTATTGACGGTCAAGTCGGGTTCCTTTGGATTCTCAAAGGGGGCATCAATTCCCGTAAAATTAGGGATTAATCCTTTACGGGCTTTGTCATAGAGGCCTTTAACGTCCCTTTTTTCACATACGTGCAAGGGGCAATCGATAAAAATCTCTATAAAATTTTCGGAACCGATCAGTCTTTGCGCTTGCGCACGATCAGCTGCAAGTGGAGAAATAAAAGCGGACAATACAATGATACCGGCCTCGTTGAACAACCGAGCCACTTCTGCAATTCGACGAATATTCTCTGTCCGATCCTTACTGGAAAATCCTAAGTCATTATTAAGACCTAAACGAATATTGTCGCCATCTAATAGGTAAGTTTTATAACCTTTTTGATGCAAAATAGCCTCTATATTTCCAGCGAGGGTAGATTTACCCGAGCCTGAAAGGCCAACCAACCAAATCACCTTAGCTTGGTGGCCATTATTTTTCAATCGATCGGACTTGCCGATCGGATGGGTATGCCGGATGAGGTTTTCATTCATTTTTTCGACCAAATTTGATACTGAACCATACGCGTTCATGAAAATAGTAAAGCACCATTTTGAGGATAGTTTCAGCTATGGCCACACCGGTAGCTTTTTTAATAGCCTGAGCATCATCTCCAAAAAAGGCCAAGGCCAATAAGAAAGTCGTGGTAGAGGCAATGATGCGCCAGGTGATTGCCTTTGAAATATGTCTTAGTTTATTTTGATCCATTAGTTAATTCTTACCGCAAGATTAGATAAAAGATCATTAATCTTTATCCTGCTCCTCCTATTATTTCTCTGGTTTCCTTATTGGCTTAAAGGTGTCTACCGTTATTTTGAGGCCTTCTGATCTTGTAAATTGGGGTCTCCAGTCCAGCAGTTCTTTGGCTAAGGAAATGTCAGGTTTTCGTTGTTTGGGATCGTCTTCTGGCAAGGCCTGATAGCTGATGGTGGATGAACTTTGGGTGAGTTGCAAAATTTCTTGAGCAAATTCATTGATGGTAACTTCCTGAGGGTTTCCAATATTTACAGGATAGGCATAGTCGCTGAGAAGTAACCTAAAAATACCCTCTATCAAATCATCAACATAGGTGAAGGATCTTGTTTGGCTGCCATCTCCAAAAGCAGTGAGCGGCTTACCCTGAAGTGCTTGCCCAAAAAAGGTAGGAAGTACCCGACCGTCATTTAATCTCATTCGAGGGCCGAAGGTATTGAAAATACGTACAATTCTCGTTTCCAATTGATGGTAGGTATGGTAAGCCATGGTCAATGCTTCTTGGAATCGCTTGGCTTCATCATAAACACCTCTTGGACCAATGGGATTTACATTGCCCCAATAATCTTCCTTTTGGGGGTGTACCAAGGGGTCTCCATAAACTTCCGAGGTAGAGGCAATCAATATTCTTGCTTTTTTTTCTTTGGCCAAACCGAGGCAGTTTAAGGTACCTAAGGATCCTACCTTCATCGTTTGAATGGGCATTTTCAGATAATCGATGGGGCTTGCAGGAGAGGCAAAATGTAAAATGTAATCTAAAGGTCCGGGTACATGAATGAACTCGGTGACGTCGTGCTCATGAAATTCGAAATTTGATTTTTTAAATAGATGTTCGATGTTTTCTATGGATCCCGTACTTAAATTATCCATGGCGATGACCTGGTAATTTTCTTTGATGAATCGATCACATAAATGAGAGCCTAAAAATCCAGCACCCCCAGTGATTAATATTTTTTTCATAATTCGTCTTCAATTTCATTAAAACTTTGACTGGCCAAATCTTTAGGAGAGAACAAGGCGCCTTTAAAATCTTCCGTGATGTTAAGTTTTGGATCATAGATACTCAAACTACGTTCTGAGGCCGCGCGATAGGGCCGATCTACCGCATATTGAAAACAGGTATGGTCTTCCAAGGTAAAATAGCCATGAGCAAAGCCTTTAGGAACCCACAAGGCTTTATCTGGGCTATCTAATTTTATTTTGTAATATTTTAGATAAGTTTCAGATGTTTTTCTTAAATCAACAACCAGGTCAATGACCGCTCCGCTGAGTGCCAAAACAATTTTCGTTTGCGCAAAGGGATGCAGCTGAAAATGAAGACCCCTGAATACATTTTTTTTTGACTGCGCAATATTGATTTGTTCAACAGAAAAATCGAGTCCAAATTTTTTAAATCGGGTAAGATTGAAGGCTTCCATAAAATAGCCACGGTCATCACCATGCAAATCATGATGAATCACAAAGCAATCTTTGAGCGGCGTGGGTTTAATTTCCATCGACTAATTTTATTAAATAATTACCATAACCACTTTTTTGCAAGGGGACCGCAATCTGGTGGAGTTGATCCGCATCGATGAAGCCCATTTTATAGGCAACTTCTTCAATACAACCAATCTTAAGTCCTTGGCGAGATTCAATGGCCCTGACAAAATCACCTGCCTCCAACAGGGATTCAATGGTTCCTGTATCTAACCAGGCGGTCCCTCGATCTAATACTTCTACTGTTAATTTTCCCTGCTTTAAATATTCGTTATTTACGGCAGTAATTTCCAGTTCACCTCGGGCACTGGGCTCGATATTTTTTGCAATGTCCACCACGTCTTGATCGTAAAAATACAAACCGGGAACCGCATATTTTGATTTGGGATGCGTAGGTTTTTCTTCAATTGACAAGGCCTTTTTTTGATCGTCAAATACCACGACACCATATCTTTCGGGATCATTTACTCGATAAGCAAAGATGATCCCACCCTGTGGATTGATGCAATTTTGTAATTTTTGAGACAATCCAGAGGCATAAAAAATATTATCACCCAAGACCAATGCAACTTTTTCTCTCCGGATGAATTCCGCTCCGATGATAAAAGCTTGAGCCAAACCTTCGGGTTCGGGTTGAACCGCATATTCAAAATGACAGCCTAAATTCGC